>ERZ1034361.1013-NODE-1013-length-16239-cov-3.365054_pt1 | contig 16239 bp, 29 predicted proteins | sample MGYA00520617_ERZ1034361 | MGnify/ENA primary metagenome ERZ1034361 (study PRJEB33736, sample SAMEA104284507) | Azolla filiculoides | biome: Urban; feature: Water surface; material: Ditch water | place: Netherlands | collected 2015-10-28 | depth 0-0.1 m ... | reverse complement strand
AATGCTATAGGTGGTACCACATTTATTGATGGTGGAAAAATTACGTCAGGTATTATTACCGGACGTACACTAAGAACAGCCTCTAGTGGTAGTAGAATAGAATTAACATCTACTGATGCTGCAACTTGGAACCATACACTTACTGGATACTACTATAATATAGATAATGATAGTACCACACAAATGTTCAGATTAACTACCTTAGCTAATCTAGGACAATCAACTCTTAATGTAAAAGGTGCTGAACTTAACTATTACAAGTCTATTAATAGCGAAAACGGTACAATAACATCAACAAATTATGCTGTTGGAGGTAGTGTAGCTATATTAGGAGATGGCCATACTGGAGTAGCTGGATATAGTGTTTCTGGACAAGCTGGTTTTTTCTCTGGTGCATCTGGCATATACGCAACAAGTATGGCCCAGGGGCACAGTGGTGGAGAATTTAGGGCTGCTATGAATGGTCAAGCAATATACTCATCAGTACCTACAGATCAGTACGGCAACCCTGTTGGTAGTGGGTATGCGCTTTACTGTGCTGCTGGTAGTGTAAGACTGGCCAGTGGTAATGTATATCCTTTTACAGGGTAGCATGATGTATTAACAAACGACCCATTAGTAAATACTGTAGGTGATATAGTTGTAGACACTGCTATTATAGTGCATAAAGATATATAGAATACGCTGTCTACAGTAGTATTAAGTAGTACCCCTAATCAAAAGGGGGCAGTTGGTATAATTAATGCGGAATTTAAGTATTTTGATGCTGATAGTATGCCCAGTGCTTTAGCAGAAAAAGGACATCCCGGTGGTATTTAGTTAGCTAATTATAAAAATACTGATCTACTATTATATCAGTATTACCGTAACTATTATGACACCAATACTACATACCAACAAATACAGTCTAACTATAAGTAGGGTACTCTAAACTCACTTGGTGAAGGTCAAATAAACGTATGTGGAGAAGGTGGTGACCTAGAGGTCGGGGACCTAATCGTCACAAGTTCTCTCCCAGGTAAGGGAATGAAGCAAGCTGACGACATTGTACGCGGCTACACAGTTGCTAAATGTCGTGAAAATGTAACATTCAGTTCGCCAACTGAGGTAAAGATGGTAGCTTGTATTTATCTATGCGGATAAATAATAGCTTGACAGCATTGACCCACCGTGGTATAATAAGAAAAATTTTAAAAGGTGCAGAAAATTATGCCTAATTTAAGACTAATCTATGATAACGCGGTGGATCGCGCTACATCTATTATAGCAGACAAAACTGCATCAGGCTTTTCAGTAGAAAGCTTAAAAAATGATTATAAAGGCAAAGTACATAGAAGTACTGATAAGTCTGTAAAATATACCATTACATGGACTGGTGCAGAACCGGAAGTAGTAGGGGCAGTAGTGCTGCCTGCTACCAATCTAACAGCATCCGCCACTATACGTATACGATGCTATTAGAATGCTAATGCTACAACGGCTAATACAGCTATTTATGATAGTGGTGTAGTTTACGCTTGTCCTGGTAGTAATATTGAGGATTGGGACTGGAACTTACCAATCAACGCAAATGCCTTTGCGTTTGGTGGGCTTTCAAAAACAGCGGTGTGGATTGATAATACTCCAGGTATACCGGGAGATAATAATTAGAGCCAAATTGCATGTAGAACTTTAATCGTAGAATTAAATGACCCTTTAAATACTGCAACAGCTATTGACTGTGCACGTATTGTAGCTGGAGCATACTGGGAGCCATCATTCAATGTTAAAAAAGATAGTCTTAATCTAACAATCACAGATACAAGCACTACTTCTAGAAATAATAATGGGGACTTATTAAGTGATCGTGGAATAATTCACGATCACTTAACTTTTGACTTCTCCCTACTTAATAATGCAGATAAAGAGAATCTTACAAAGCTTCTTCGCAATGTAGGGGCCAGAAAGAATATTGTTGTTAGTATATTCCCGGAAGAAAATAGTGTACGGGAACAGGACTACATAATATACGGAAAACGTAGTAATAGCGCTATTGGACAAATGTTTAATAAGTTCTATTCTCACTCAGTAGAAATTACAGGATGGTAAAACTATGACATACTTCTATAGTGGGATGAAGGGCCCGGTAGCGATAGATAAATTAAATGAGATCTGGGATAGCGCCAGTAATCTAGCTGTAGATGTGGAAGCAGCAGCAGCTAGTGCTGCTGCTGCTGCTGCTAGTGCAACTAGCGCAAGCAACTAGGTTGCTCTTACAGGCGCTAGTGCATAGGCAGCAGCTAATAGTGCTACAAATGCTAGTAACTCTGCTACTGCTGCACAGACGTCAGCTACTAATGCAGTTTTAGAAGCAAATGCTGCATCCGCTTCTAATATGAATGCTACTATTCAGGCTGGTATTGCTACTACGCGTGCTACGGCTGCTAGTGCTTCAGCCACCGCGGCAGCCACTAGTGCTACAAATGCTAGTAATTCTGCCGATGCCTCAGCCACTAGTGCTACAAATTCTAGTAACTCAGCTGCCGCAGCTTTAGCCAGTAAAAATGCAGCTTCTACTAGTGAAGGAAATGCTGCAGGATACGCAACTGCAGCCTAGTCGTAGGCAACTGCAGCCTCAACTAGTGCTACAAATGCAAGTAACTAGGCCACTGCTGCAGCAACCAGTGCTACAAATGCTAGTAACTCAGCAGCCGCTGCCTTAGCTAGTAAAAATGCAGCGTTTACCAGTGAAGGAAATGCTGCATCTTCCGCAACCGCCTCACAAACGTAGGCAACAGACTCTAGTAGTAGTGCTACTTTAGCACAAAACTGGGCTGTAAAGCTAGATGGGCCAGTATCTGGTTCTGAATACAGCGCAAAATATTGGGCACAATATACTTCTACCTCTATTACTGGACAGATGGTATTCAGAGGTACTTGGGCAGCAAGTAGTGGAACTTACCCAGTCGCACTCGGCCCAGGAGACTATTATAAAGTATCCTAGCCAGGGCTAGTAAATGCTATAGACTACGCCACAGGCGACTCTATACTATATAATGGTACGTAGTGGGATAAAGTAGATAATACGGAAACTGGGTATATGTTCCCTATCCGTCAAACTAACACTGCTACAACTAACCAAACAACGTTTACAGTAGTAGGTGGTTATACACCTGGGTATATAGATGTATATGTAAATGGTGTAAAGGTATTAAACTAGGTAGACGTTATAGTTACAAGCGGCAGTGATATTGTATTCTCACAGGGTTTGTATGCTGGAGATATTGTAGATATTGTAGCAGATGTATTAATACAAAATACAAGCGTAGTGCCAATAACGCACTTAGGTAGTGGTGGTACTCAACATGCTGTAGCAACCACAAGTGTTGCCGGTTTTATGTCTAGTACTGATAAAACAAAACTAGACAACGTACCGGGATCCTTTGGTAGTTTAGCTGCTAAAAATTCTATTAATAATGCAGACTGGTCGGGTACTGTACTTAGTATTGCTAATGGTGGTACTGGTTCCGCGAATGCTACAGATGCACGAACAGCACTAGGTTTATCTACTGCCGCATATTATAGTAGTAATAATACTTGGTAGGTATATCAAACGTATGGCGCGGCAATACAAGAAAAACAAAGTGCAGTAGCCGCCTCTAATATAGACGTTAGGCTTGCAAACTACTTTACAAAAACTATTACTGCAAATACTACGTTTACACTAACTAATACCCCTGCATAGGGTACGGTAGCTAGCTTTATATTAGAGCTTACAAATGGTGGTGCCTATATTATTACGTGGTGGGCTGGCGTTAAATGGGTAGGTGGACAAGTCCCATTACTAACAGCTATAGGTAAAGATGCTTTGGCTTTTTATACTTATGACGGCGGCACAACCTGGACAGGGCTAGTATTAGGTAAGGATATAAAATAATGGCAAACTATTGGGTATTTCATGGACATGCTGACATATACGACTGTGAAGCAAATGCAGAAAATATTTATGCCATTTCACAGCGTACTATTACTAAGCATAATACCTAGGGTGTCCTAATCTGGGAAAAGTACTTAGATCCACTACCATTAGATACTTCTTCTACGCTACAGTTCACTAATATGGTTGTAGACGCAGCAGGTTTTATATACTGTATTGCTACAAGATTAAATTCCAATGAATCTAGTATTTATATAATAAAACTAGATAGTGATGGTGTACAATTATATTGTAAAAGAATATTCATTTCCGCAACCTGGATACATACAGGATCTTATCTAAAGTTATTATATATAGATAATACGTTAGTTCTAGCACTTTGTAGAAATTCCGTTAGTGGTACAGATCCATTTATTATACAAATAGATCCTAGTTCTGGCAACGTGACTTCTTCTAGATACTTAGGTATAGCTAATGCTACGCTTACTTGCGTATAGAAAAAAGGATAGAATATATTAGTATGTGTATCTATAGAGGATACACCACCAGCACTAGATAGTACTTATATCCTTGAGTATAATTTAGCATATACAAAAATATCGGAAACAAAACTATCTTAGAGCACATACTCTTTATCAATAGATAATATATTGAGTGTAAATAACTAGTTATACTTATAGGGTAGTGCAGTATCATATAGTACTACTCCTGGTGGCAGAGTTTACTCCATATCTAGTGCTTTTTATACCGCAATAGATAACCCCAGTACCATTAGATGGACAAAAGTTATACTAGGAGAGACTAATTATTTTGAAGCACCACCTGAGTTCCCTTTTTTAAGTGGTAGTGACTCTGGTACACGAATAGCAGGTAACTATATGTACCAAGCTGAAAATAGTTCAGATGTATATATAACTAGTAGATAGTATATATTTGGCGGATTTATGAGTATATCTGAAAGAATTACTCGGGTATCTAGATTAAATAGTGCCGGTTCTGTTATTCATAATAAAGAATTTTACCACTCACTAAATGATGATTAGTGTACCTCTATTAATAAATTAGTAACTAATAAGTTTGTATATAATCTTGGGTATTGTGTCTTTGTATCTGGTAATATAGAAGCAAATACTGGTAATTTTTCAACTGTAGATATGATACCTACAGATTGGCAAAATGGACGGATTTAGATATAGGATGCCACTGCACCTACTTTAGTATAGACTACATTAACTACTGCTAGCACTTCTAATATATAGTTAAGTGTGGGAGCATATAGTAGTGATAATGTTACTCCATTGGTAACAACATTCTTGTGGTATAGGTCAAGAAAATGATAAATAATATTATAATGGCTTCCGGTGGAAACAATATATCTTCTGATCTAACAATAATAAATACTCCGGACTTCTGTAGTTCCAGTTATAATGTAGCTGGTATAGATGGGTATAGTGCTGGTATAGATAGTATTCGAAAAGTACTTGTAGATTCCATGGGAAATAGGTACTTAATCGGGTAGGGCTATACTAGTAGCAACGAAACTACGAGTACTAGAGCCGCAGTAGTAATCTATAAAATATCTACTGATGGTATTATATTAAATACTGCTGCTTTTGATGGACAACCAGATGGTTTATACTTTAAAGACGCAGTACTGTCCCCTGATACTACAAAACTATATGTTCTAGTAAAAAAGAGTTACTAGAATGGTATTTATAACCATCCAGTAATATTAAAGTTAAGTAGCGATACACTTAACAATATATGGAGTAGGGAGTATATATTGCTTATTGGTAGTATTGTATAGGCCCCTTCAGCGCTAACAATAGATAGCTAGGAAAACCTATATATATAGACATCTGTTATTTCTACTACAGAAATACTAGAAAAGTTTATATACCTATTAAAAATAAGTTCTGATAATGCTGTACTTGGGCTTTATGGTACTGGTATAAATAATACAGTTATACCACATTTCATTACACATGACGCAGGTTACTTATATAAAGTATATAGAAGACGCGATCTTGTAGGTGGTATATATATTGAAAAGTGGAGTGATACAGTACCACCTATAACAGCTACTCAATAGTATTCTTATATAGTTAATATGTTGGATGGTACTAATATACTAAATCCTGTAGTCATAAGTACTACTAGCGATTTAGTAATAGGTGTGAATTCTAGTGGTACTGGAGGTACTCCTAATAGAGGGGCCTTTATATTTAAAATAAGCAAAAGCTAGGGTACTTTATCAGACACTACACTAATATCTAGTATAGTGTCCTCTGAGTGGGTTATTACTAGAGCAATGCTTAAGAAAGATGGTAATCTATACTTACTACTAAGCGTTGGATCTAGATTAGTTTATCTGAAAATAAACGATACTACTAAAGCTATATTGGTACTTAAAGAAGTATATTGTCATGATAATACTTCATTCACATTTAATCCAACAGGTATTTCAGAAAATGCAGGTATAGTCTAGTTGTATGGTAGTATTCTTAATAACTAGCTTGGTACTTATAATAGTTTTATACTAAGTATACCTGATTCTTATTAGGATATTAATATCTTATTATACACAAAAATGTATAGTGTACCTGTGTATATTACTAACTATAATGGCATTACAATATCTTCTTCCTCTAGTATTTACTCACTATGGAATGGTTAGGGAAATAATTCCTTTGGTGGTGGTATAGAAGATATTCAAGCATCAACCTCTTACCCTAACTAGGTAGGATTAAAAAAGGACGTATATGTCATTTCTTGATATAAGTACTGGAGAGTACCCTATAACACATACACAGATACGTGCAAAGTACCCAGAAAAAACATTTCCTGCATACTTTACAGAAATCGAGGGGTTTGAGTTTGTAGCTTCTACCCCTCAGCCTTCGTATATAAAAGGCGAAGAAATCATCATTGAAGATGCACCAATACTAGTAGATAATAAGTATGTACAAGCTTGGAAAGTAGTAGAACTTACGGACGCCGAAAAACAACATGCGTAGTCTCTAACTAATCAATTATTAATATAGCAGATAGTTCAACAGACACAATATATTCTAGATAGTTTTGCAAAAACTAGGGGATATGATGATATAAAAAGTGCAAGTACTTATGCCGGGTGTTCTATACAAAAGTATAATACAGAAGGCACGTATGCTAGAGATATTAGGGCTCAGGTGTGGGATACACTATACACGCTACTAGATAAAATTAATAAAGGCGAAGAGCCTTTCCCTAAAAATATAGGTGAAGTCATAAATAGACTACCTACCCTAACCTGGCCGGAGTAATATTATATGTCAAAATCATTAGATACCGCACGTAGTACGGACAACTTAGCTACACTAGATTACTTAACGTTTGATACATCTGCTGTAAATACTAATGGTGTTGCTAAAGTTACTTGGAATGATGGTGATGGTACAATAGAAGTAGGTTTAAAGGGCGGAAATGTAACTTTACAGGTTGGTCAAGAGTAGGTACAACGAGTATTAAATAACTCTGGTAGTACCCTAAATGATGGCCATGTAGTATTTATTAGTGGCTCCCAAGGACAGAGACTAACAATAGCTAGTGCAAACAATGCTACAGAGGCTCTTAGTTCTAAAACAGTTGGTGTAGTAACAGAATCAATTAGTAATGCTACAGAAGGTTTTATTACTACAGAGGGCCTCGTACGCAACATTAATACTTCTAGTTTTGCAGAAGGTAGTGTTTTATGGCTGGGTACTGCTGGTGCTCTTACTACTACCAAACCAGTAGCACCAGCACATGCTGTAATGGTAGGATTCTGTGTACGTCAACATGCATCTTAGGGTTCTATTTTTGTAAAAGTACAAAATGGATACGAACTAGAAGAGCTACATGACGTACTTATAGTAGCTGCTGCCGCCGGGCACATGTTAATATATGAAGACGGACTGTGGAAAAATAAAACACAAGAGCAAGTTCGTACATATTTAGATATACAAAATACGGCAATTTCAATGGCGATTGCTTTAGGTTAAGGAATAAATCATGGCATTTAAATCAAAAGTAACGCCTAACATAGGACTTGTTGGGACACCTTCCACAGTAACAGCGGCTATATCTGCCGGCCTAACCGCAACAGTTATAGGACTATCTTTAGCAAACACTACAGCAGCGGCTATCAATGTAAGTGTAAAGCTTAATAAAAACGGGGGAACCTCTGGTTTCTTAGTAAAAGATGCTGCAGTACTACCTGGAGGTGCTTTGGTAATTGTAGGTGGAGATCAAAAAGTAGTTCTAGAAGAGTCTGATAGTATAACCGCATACTCTAATACAGCATCTTAGTGCGACGTTATCGTTTCATACCTAGCCTAAGGATATTATATGGCATATATAGGCAATCAACCAATAGGTGGGACATTAACCGGTGGTAATATTTTAGACGGTAGTATTAGTTCATCAGACTTAGATGTAGCATTATCCAATACCATCAATGGAAAAGTAACCGGACCCGCTAGCTCAACCGATAATACATTATTACGTTTTGATGGTACTACTGGAAAAATAGCACAGGCTAGTACAGTAACAGTAGATGATAATGGTAATCTTGGGGTAGGTCTGGGGGTAGGAACACCACAAAGTCGACTACATGTATGGACTGAATCTATGTCTGGCGGCGGTCCTGCAACATCTGGGTCAGCGGCAGACCCTAACTGTATGGCTCGTCTTAGTGCTGCCACTGTAGCAATGGATTTCGGTGCGTATGCTTCTGGAGTTCAATGGATTCAAACAAGATCAAAAGAGAACTACACTAATAACTTTTCACTTATTCTAAATCCCAATGGTGGTGCGGTTGGTATTGGTAATGTATCTGCGCCTGCATCACTGTTACATCTAGAAACACCTACACTTACATGGGCATTAACTTTTAGTTCAGTACTTCAGACTGGTAGGTAGTATAAGCTAGGATTTAATGCTGAATAGTATTTCTAGTTATACGATACGTATGCCGCAGTAGATAGATTTGTTATTAATACTAGCGGAAATATGGGCTTAGGGGCCGTTCCAAGTGCATGGAATACCGACTATAAAACACACTAGATCGGTAAGACTTCTACCTTCTTCGGAAGAGTAGGATCAAACCAAACAGGTATTGCAGAGAATGCTTTTCGTAATAGTAGTGGTACTTGGTCATATACTACTAATGGGACTGCGCACAGGTTTGAACTAGATAACGGAAACTTTTTCTGGTATAGTGCACCTTCAGGGTTAGCTGGTGCTCAAGCCGATTTCTAGAACCATATGCTACTTAATGCCGGAGGTAATTTATTACTAGGTACTAATACTACTACAGTTATGGATGGCATTTTTGGTATGGCCATCGGTAGCTCTACAAAAACCAGTGCTGGATTAGGTCTTGAATCAACAACAGGTAAGTGGCTAATATATACCTAGGACTCCAATCTAGGAAAGTTTTAGATCTGGGATAGTGCAGCCAACCTCGAACGTCTTATTATTGACCCTAGTGGCAACGTAGTAGTAGGAGGCTACGCATTCAGTAGTGGGTCAATTACTCTACCACAAAACGGGGCGTTATATGCCGCTACAGAATCTGGTGTATCCAATACAACTATTATCGGTGGTATTGGTAGTGTATCGAATGGTTATGCTATCTAGCAAAATACATCTAATCATTTAACGTACACCTGGGGCTTAGGTGCTGGTGGTGAAAATGGTATGACTTTGTCGCATATGGCAAATCTAGCTATAGGCAGAGGTTTATCCCCCAGTGCGGGAGCTACAGTATACTATAATACGTTAGAGATAGGTAAAAACGGTTGTGGATTAGTATAGGCAACATCATCATTAACTGGTGGAAATTACGTATACCTTAATGCCAATGCTACGATGACATACGAAGGTGGCCCGGCAGAGAAGTACGCTAATAGTGCATAGGCCTCCTCTTACGAGATGGATGGTGCCTCGCATAAGTGGAAAATGGCCCCAACCGGTACCGCAGGGAATCCAATTAGTTGGGTAGACCTAATGACTTTGGGCTCTGATGGAGCGCTAAACATTGGTACAAATGTAGCATATCCACAAAATGGTGTATCCATTCAGATGAATAGTGGTACTGGTGCATACGTGAACATAGGCCACCCATCTGGAACAGTAGCTGCAGTTGCTTATATACAGTTTTTACACGGTACAACGCCAATTGGTTCAATCTACCAAAATGGTGCCTCTGCTGTTTTCTACGCGACAACTTCAGACGTACGTCTGAAGAAAAATATCAGTAATGCAGATAGCGGTTCGAATCTGATAGACGCACTACAAGTACGCAAGTTTGATTGGAAAGCAGATGGGTCTCATCAGCGCTATGGTTTTGTGGCACAAGAATTAGATGTAATTTACCCGGAGGCAGTTGTCACTCCGGCGGAACCTGATTCAATGATGTCTGTGGACTATGCAAAACTAGTCCCTCTACTTGTACAAGAAATTCAATCACTACGCGCACGTGTTGCTGCGCTTGAACTGGTTTAAGGAATAATATGGCTAACTATAAAGAAACAAATGTTCTTGGTACTTCGTATACTCGTGCATCCTAGGTTATTATTAATAACCCCTTAACTGGAGTTAAAGCAATTAGTTTCATGGAAGAACAGGTTGTAAACCTTGGTGACGAACAAATTATTCGTCACCAAGGTGGTATTCAGGAACCATTTACTACTGAGAATCAAATTACATAGTTTGAGCTTGTTAATCCTGTAGACGGTACTTCTCTGGGATTAACAATGGAATACAAAGATCTGTACGTGGCTATTCATAGTCTATATTTGCATCTTGCAAAAAAGCGTGACGATGCAAATGCTGTAGTATAATAAAGGAATAATATGAATACTTGCAAACTAACTTTAGACCCTACCAACTGGCTAGGTGTTGACTACTATAGTGATGAAGAGGTTATTGGTTGTGTAAGTTACCATCCTACACAACTAAGTATGCTAGAAGCAGACTGTGCTAAATATGGAGTAGAGGTACCTTTACAAGAGATTCTAGGTGAAACCGAAGCTGGTGTACCAATTACTATTGAAAGCTGGGTAGCTTCATATATACCAGAGCCACCGGTACCTCTTACAATGCAGGACTTTGATAGTGCATTAACCGCACATCTAGATAACACAGCAAGATCTCGTAAATACGATAACCGTGTAACCTGTGCACTTCGTGCAGGTTACCCTGGACCTTTCCAAGCAGAGGGGCAAGCATTTGCACAATGGATGGATGCCTGTAATGCGTTCGCATATCAGCTACTTGCCGAAGTGGAAGCAGGAAATACTCCAGCTCCACAAACAGTTGAAGAATTTATAAGCAGCTTACCTGTAATTAGCTGGCCAACCTAAGGATATAACTATGACTAAGGCTAGACAATTAGCTAATTTAAATGGGGTTTCTTTAGACTCACCTGTATTGACTAGCCCGTCATTTACAGGTAATATTGCTTAGACCGGCAATGGGTAGCGTATAACTGGTGATTTTAGTACTACTACACTGACTAATAGGTTAATGATTCAGAATAGTGTAGCAGATCAAGCTAGCGATCCTGCAGTTTTACCAAATGGTACTAGTACAACCGGGGCTTTTTCTACATTTAATAATAGCGACCCTACACACGCATCATTCGCACAAATTTCTGCTCGTGCCGGTGAAATCAGATTTATGTCGGCAGTATCTGGATCCGGTACTTTACTACCTATGACCTTTTGGACTGGTGGCCTCGAGCGCGTACGTATTGACACCAGCGGTAACCTAGGGGTTGGTGGTATAGTACCGAGTGCCTCAATCCTACCAACTATCGAGTCGCAGTATAACTTGCTGGTTAGTAGATCAAACTCTAACGTAACAGCAAACGCCTACTACGGTACTGGTGGGGTATGGAAGCGGATCAATGCTGCTCCTGCTACCATGCATTATCAAAATGCTGGTGCACACTATCTGCGAATTGCGCCCACCGGTGCTGTGGATAGCACTATCGCATGGGCCGATATCTTTACTGTCGATCCTAACGGAAACGTAGGCATTGGAGTTATAAGCCCCGCTACAAAGCTAGATATTGTAGCTAATTCAGCACAAGTACGAATATATTCAGACGTTGCAACAAATTCTGCATTTACACAATATCGAGCTGGATCTGTGTTTTAGTTTGTAGGTATAGATAGTAGTGCAGGTACTTCGTTCGGGTAGCCCTATTCCTTGGGCGTATGGCATAATGCGGCGTATCCAATCTTATTCGGTACAAATAGCCTTGAGCGTATGCGCATCGATGCCAATGGAAATGTTGGAATAGGAACAACTAGTATTGCACTAGGCAACCCACTAACAATCTTTAGGCAAACTGCATCAGCTAATGCAATAGGTAGTGCCTCAAATTCATCCATTAGACTACAGACAGACGCAAGTGAGTTCAACGAAAAGGCTGAAATTCAGTTTCAGGCCGGGGCTACTATTGCAAATACTGGAGAAGTTATTGCAGCAGTAGGCTCAGTATACACAGGCTATAATGCTAGCAACGATGCTGCTGGGGCACTTACATTATAGACACGATAGTCTACTGCCGCAGGCGGTCTAACAGAACGTATGCGTATTGACGCGAATGGTCAGATAGGTATTGGTATAACTCCTGCTGCCTGGAGTAGTACTCTTAAAGTTATCCAGATCGGAGATAAGTCTAGTATTTATAGTGATACCGGAGGTGCACTAGTAGCATCACATAACGGATATTATGACGGTACTAACTGGAAGTATATTGCATCAGCTTTTTATGCCACAAGCCATTATCAAGCTGGTGGTGGATATGTATGGAGAACTGCTCCACTGGGTACTGCTGGCAACAACATTACCTGGACAAACTCCATGGTACTAGATGTTAACGGAAAATTAGTTGTTAAACCTTCCGTAGCATATGGTGCACCTGAAGCAGGTAATATAAATATTACTCCAGCATATTCTGGTGGATCTACAAGTAGTCCTACAACTGTTGGTGGTATTGTTTTCGGCGACCAAGACATTGCAAATATGTACGCAGGCAGACTTGCTGTTGTACAAGACAACCCAGGGTCAAGCAGTGCTACCCATATGCGTTTTTATACAAATTAGGGTGGCGGAAATACTTTTACGCTAGAACGTATGCGTATTGATACTGCAGGTAACGTAGGTATAGGAACGTAGGCAACTGGTGGATACAAGCTGTCTGTAGTAGGTGTAACTGGTGGTAAAGCAATTAGATTACACTCAGACACTGGAGCTGGTTATTGCTATACTGATGGCTCTGGATATATAGGTACTACTACTGCCTCGTCTTTAAATTTTGTAACGGATAATATAGTTAGACTTGGTATTGACTCAGCCGGTGCAGCGGTATTCACCTCTAGTGCTTTTGGATATGGTGGAGCTGGTTCTGGTGGTACAGGTACAACAGCATGGAACTCTGGACTAGGTAAGTTTGAAGTAACAATACCAAAACCTAGTGGTAAAATAACACACTCTATTTCAGGACTTGCCAACGGTGGAAAACAAGCAATTAAGTTAGCCTCTACACACTTTGGTGATAATGATATACTTATAGCAAATATATTGTGGGGTGCGGAACCAGAACATTATAATATCTGGTGTGCCAAAGCAACTGCTGGAACAGCAGTAATTGTCATAGAAAATAAATAGGGTGTATCGAAAACGGAAACTATTTATATCCATTTTGCGATCATTAAGGGTAGCGTAGCATGATCACTATAAATAAAGAAAGGCTAGTTTAATATGGCATATATTGGAAATAGCCCTGGCGTTGCTTCTCAAAGAGTAGTATCTACTTTTACAGCTACTTCGGGTCAAACAACATTTACCGCTACAAGTGGATATACTATAGGATATTTAGATGTATACCTAAATGGTATTAAATTAGTTAATGGTAGTGATTATACTGCAGCTGATGGCGTCTAGGTAGTCTTATCTTCTGGAGCCTTGTTAAACGATACTATAGAATTAGTAGCCTTCATTCCCAGAGGACTAACCGATGGGTACATGAAGACAGAGATCGATGCTAGATATGGCAACGTTGACAACACTAGCGACGCTAGTAAGAATGCTGCTACAGTAATTCTTACAAATAAAACACTAACTAATCCAGTTATCAATGGATTTACTGGAAACACTGCCGATATTAATATTGGCAGTGGTCAAATTGTTAAAGACACAGTAGGTAGGGTTGCTATTGGTTCTACAGAAGCATATAGAGCAAAGTTTTCCTCTTGGTCAGATTTTGGTACACAGGGTACACAAAACTACTTAGCACATTCTGGTAATGGTAGTGATGGTAGGAAAGCTGGGTACTCCTTCCAAACTACCTTTATAGGGGTAGCGGATACAGTAGCTCGCCGTTCTGCAGATATTTGGTAGGGGTACAGTACTGCAGCTTGGGGTACTGAGTATCTTGCTTTTGGCGTTGGTATCGGTGTTGGTGTTGGGGTGGGTGCGGCTAATGATGCAGGCGTAACTACTACCGAACGTATGCGCATTAAAGGGGACGGTAATGTAAATATTGGTCCAATAATACCGGTTCTTAGTACTAGCCCTACTAGAACATATTTAACTTTAGTAGGTAATGGTACTGGAGGTATAGGTGTACTACAGCTAACTTCTTCTACTGGAGCTGCTACAAATCAGGGTAATATTGAGTGGCACGATATAGGTAATACAGGATCTACCTCCACTAGGACAGTTTATATAAGTGCGGGGGCTGAGGGTGCTACAGCAACAAATTTAGGCTCTTATTTAACTTTTGCTACAAAACCAGATGGGGTAAGTAGTGCTGGTGTGTCTAGACTAACTATTAAGCAAGACGGTAAAGTCGGTATAGGTACAGGTACACCATATTCTTTACTCGAGGTTAATGGCATAGATACTGCAATAACCATTTCCGGAGGCTTAGGTTCTACCGCAGCCCCAGCATATACGCATGTAACATATAGAGGATATACTGGTAATAGGACTGCACAAATATCCTCATTTGATCAGTCCTAGTCTACAGCAGAGTCCGGTGGTTTAATATTTTTTACTAACTCCAATATGGCAGCGGATACTATAGTAGATCGTATGCGTATAGATGGGTAGGGTAAAGTAAGTATTGGTAGTACTCTACCGTATACAAAACTTCATATCTACGGTGCCGGTACCACTTAGCAGCACTATACTAATGGTGATGCTTCTGGGGCTACATTATATTTACAAGACTCTGGTGGTGCAGGCTGGAATGGTGGTCAAATTCTATTCGGAGCATACCAAGGTGTTTTCGCAGGTATTAAAGGCAGTATAGCTAATGGTAATGGCCCAGCAGGGACTATATAGATTCAAACCCGTGGTACTTCTGGTAATGTAAACGAACGTGTACGGGTCGATGAGGCCGGTAATGTTTAGATTCATACAGGACAACTATTAGCACTATCTAATGTATTCGGATATGGTGCCGGTGCGGGTATGTTTATTGAACAAGCTGTAAGTATAACCGAACCAGTAACGGCTAATAAACCCTAGGTAACTATTAATACATTTAGACAACTCTGGGCTATTGGGGAAGAACGTACATTCCGTGTAAATAACTAGTACGTAGGTGCACGAGATACAATAAGCACCTCTTTCTTTGAGTCTGGTATTGGTGGCGGCTGGTTCAGTATCAGTACTATTGTAGGGGGGACTGGTGGTTTTCTTTATGTGTCTATACGTAACATATCCGGTGCTACGATAGATAATAGACAGATTACTATTCAAATCAGTGTTATTAGAGGATCTATATAGTGAAATTAGCAATGTATAAAGGAAAAGGTAACTTTTACGATAAATTAATCCGAATAGTTACCAATTCTAGATATAGTCACTGTGAATTAGTTATAGATGATATATGCTACTCCAGCTCCCCGCGAGATCGCGGGGTACGGATGAAGTATATTACACTAGACGCTAATTGGGATGTATTTGATCTTCCCTGTACATATAATCAAGCCTATGCAATCGAAGTATTCACGAAACATGTGGGTAAAAAATACGATTGGATAGGTGCTGTAACATCAATACTTCCACTACAACTAAATATGTCTAATAGATTCTTTTGTAGCGAGCTATGTGCTTCTATGCTTAGTATACCTAAGCCTAGGTTACATACTCCACAGTAGGTATTAGATTATATAAGCAAATAAAAATAGCCGGGCTAAGCACCCGGCTATTTTTTCGTCTTGACATCACTACGCCAGCATGGTATAATAGGCGGAGTAAAAAGTGTGTTTGTAATT
>ERZ1034361.1010-NODE-1010-length-16291-cov-5.720242_pt1 | contig 16291 bp, 18 predicted proteins | sample MGYA00520617_ERZ1034361 | MGnify/ENA primary metagenome ERZ1034361 (study PRJEB33736, sample SAMEA104284507) | Azolla filiculoides | biome: Urban; feature: Water surface; material: Ditch water | place: Netherlands | collected 2015-10-28 | depth 0-0.1 m ... | reverse complement strand
ACTAAAAGCTCTTAAGCCTTTGTATTTTTCCAAAAATAAAGGAGTTGTCTCTATCAAAATATCAATGTCACTCTCTAGTGTTGCTTCATTTCTTGAATATGAACCAAATAAACCAAGAAGTTTAATACCATCTTTTTCTATTGAAGGATTAATATCTCTTAATTTACTTAAAATAATTTGTGAATCTAATTTAGACATATATACTCCTTTCTTTATGATTGAAGATTATATCATAAAATATTTTACGATTTTTTCTAATAAAACCAAAAAATACTTCTTGTCTAAATTCTATACACCAACCATTCCACACCAACCCCAAAAGCAACACTTAAACAACACTTCTATTTTATACTTCTCTTAGAAGTCACAAGGACTTAAACTAAAAGGAGATTTTATGAAAAGATTATTTGCAAAAGCAATCGTTACATCGGCATTACTTGGTGGAATGTTAGTTCACGCTGCTGATACAATTAAAGTTGGAGTTTTACACTCTTTATCTGGAACTATGGCTATTTCTGAAACTACATTAAAAGATACAGTTTTAATGTTAATTGAAGAGCAAAATAAAAAAGGTGGAATCTTAGGTAAAAAACTTGAGCCTGTTGTGGTTGACCCTGCATCAAACTGGCCACTGTTTGCTGAAAAAATGAGAGGATTAATCACAAAAGATAAAGTTGATGTTACTTTTGGATGTTGGACATCTGTTTCAAGAAAATCAGTTTTACCAGTTGTTGAAGAGTTAAATGGATTATTATTCTACCCAGTTCAATACGAAGGTGAAGAGTCAAGCAAAAATGTATTCTATACAGGTGCGTCACCAAACCAACAAGCAATTCCAGCAGTTGATTATTTACTAAAAGACATGGGTGTAAAAAGATTTGTTCTTGCAGGAACTGACTATGTATATCCTCGAACTACAAACAAAATCTTAGAGGCTTATTTAATATCAAAAGGTATTAAAAAAGAGGATATTATGATTAACTATACGCCATTTGGTCACTCTGATTGGCAATCAATCGTATCTGAAATCAAAAAATTCGGAAGCACTGGAACTAAAACAGCAGTTGTTTCAACAATCAATGGAGATGCAAATATTCCATTTTACAAAGAGTTAGGAAACCAAGGTGTAAAAGCTGAAGAGATTCCAGTTGTTGCATTTTCTGTTGGTGAAGAAGAACTTTCAGGAATTGATACAAAACCACTTGTTGGACACTTAGCTGCATGGAATTACTTTGAAAGTGCAAATGCAAAAATCAACACTGATTTCATCAAAACTTGGAAAACATACATCAAAGATGAAAAAAGAGTTACAAATGACCCAATGGAAGCTACATACATTGGATTTAATCTATGGGTAAAAGCTGTTGAAAAAGCTGGAACTACTGATGTTGCAAAAGTTAGTGATGCGATTATTGGATTAAGTGTTCCAAACTTAACTGGTGGAACTGCAAAAATGCTACCAAATCACCACATTACAAAACCTGTATTAATTGGAGAAATTCAAGCAAATGGACAATTTGAAACTGTTTCTTCTACAAAAGAGATTGATGGAGATGCTTGGTCTGACTTCTTACCAGGATCAAAAGATTTAATTGCTGATTGGACAAAACCAATTAGTTGTGGAAGCTACAACACAGTTACTAAAAAATGTGTAGGTACTAAATAATAAATCAAAATATGGAAGAATCTTCTTCCATATTTTTCTTAAGGAAAGAAAAATGAATATTTTAAAAATAATACTCCTTAATCTATTAATTTTCTCATTCTCTTACTCTTCAACATTTGAAGAACTCTCTTCTAAATTATCAGATAATAGTTTCAAAGTAAAAGAAGATGTGGTAAGTGAGTTAATAGTAAATTATAAAGATGAGCAAAGATTAGAAATCTTATTACAAAATATGCTTTTGGGAAATTTGTATTTTCAAAATCAAAGCAATGAAATACTATTTTTAGAAAAAGAGAATAGTAAAATAAAAAGATTTATAACTTTGACACAAGATAGTCTTGACAGTATGAAAGCTAACCTTACAAAGAGAATGGAAACAAAACTGAAACAGATGAATTCTTTTTATAATAAAGGACTTAATGACTTTTTTACAAATTCTTTTATTGTAGATTTTGCTGAAATAGTAATGGAAAAGAAAGTAAGAGGAGGAATACACTATCATTTAGAGGATATATGTAGAGAGATGCAGGATGGAGAAGATAGACTTGTATCTATTGACTTCTATGGAGATGGCTTAAAGGATTATGTTATATCTAAAAGAAGTGGATTCTTAGTAAAACTTAGACAAGTAAAAAAAGATAATTTAGAGGAGAAATAAGATGAAAGTAGAACTACTACACAATACACCACTATGGGTATGTGCTAAAGCAATAAGAAAATGTTGGGCAAGTGAAGATAAGAGTGATACATTCCATATTGAAGATGGTAAAGTATGGTTTGATATAGCTATGGATTCATATGAAGCTGGTGATAAAGATAAGGAACTTATCAACAGAGTAGGTAACAAGAACAAACATAAATCTACTCTTGAGCATTTAGTATATACATTTGATGTAGATGGTATTAGTAGAGCTTGTCTTCAAGAACTAGCTAGACATAGGATAGCTTCATACAGTGTTAAAAGCACTAGATATACACTTAAAGAGTTGAAAGATTATGAATTTAAAAGTGATTTAGAAAATGATGCTTATAAGTTTTTAGTACAAACAGAAATAGAGTTAATAAATAGAACAAACATAGATGCTTTATTAGCAGTACACACACTATTACATATGGGTCAAAGTAATGATAAAATAAAGTATATGTTACCTGAAGCATACAAAACTTCTTTAGTTATGACTATCAATGCTAGAAGCTTACAAAACTTTATAGAACTAAGAAGCAGTAAGTCAGCACTATGGGAAATACAGAATTTAGCTAAAGCTATGTTTGATGCGATACCAACTGAACATAAATACTTATTTGAGGACTTTACACAAGGACATTAATGACAACAAAGAATAACACCTTAGAACTAAACAGTTCGTTATTAGAAAAACAGTTACAATATGAAAAAGAAAACTTTGATTATTGTTATGACAGAATGATGATAGAAATTAATAAACGATTAGCTAATAAGAATGGTGATGAATTGCTTGAAGGAAAACTACTACTGATATCTGTGTTAGATATTGTAACCGATAAGATAGTAGAATTCTTTAAAGCACCTCTTAGAGGTCAAAGAAAGAAGACTAGATTATTTCTAGAAGATTTCTATGATAGACCAAAAGACCTAGCTTATTTAGTATTAACAAGTATTATACAGGAGGTAAATTCAACAGGATATGTAATATTACCAGCAGTTATTCGTAATATAGTTCGTAATCTAAGACAGAATTATTTTATGGAAAGCTTAAAGAAGTCTGACCCTAAAATATATTCACACATTGAACGAGAATATAAAGTTAGAGGTAAAAACTATATTCAATCTAGAAAGATTAAGTTAGGTAGATTAAAACAAACAACCGACATTGAACAATTGAACAAAGATACAACAGCAATAGGGGCTGAATTACTAAATATAGTACTCAAATCAAACATAGACTTGATAGCCACTAAAACATTGTACAAAGGTAAGATGGAACAGAATGTTATTGTATATACTGAAAGGGCTACTGAGCTTATACTACAAACAAGAGAGCTTAATATCTTTAAATACTTAAAGAACCCTATCTTTATTGTACCTCCAAAGGATTGGACAACTTATATAGGAGCAGGTGGTTATTATACACCTAAACTATACAAATATCCTATGATTAAACACAGAGGTAGTAATAAGGGGCTTCTTAAGGACTATATGGCACGAAAAGGTTGTGATAGGTATCAAAGTATCCTAAATGAGATACAAAGGACTGAGTGGAGGATTAACAAAAGAATATTAACTGTAATTGATAAAATAGTTAAAGAGAATATTGTTGATTATAATTGCCCTAAGCTAAACAGATATTTAATTGGTAAGCTACCTTACTGTGATAAACAAGAAGTTAGTGATTATATAAATGTTAATGACTATGGAGAACTACGAACTGAGGGTAAACATATTGGGACACCAGCTAACAGAGATGATTATAATAAGTGGCATTCAGCTTGTGAAAAACAAAAAGAAACTATTATTATTAATCGTAGTAAAGCGATTATGTTAAACTTAGGTTTGATAGATGCCCATAAGTATAAAGACTATGATAAATTATGGTTTAGTTATAATGCTGATTTTAGAGGTCGTATATACCCTTTACAACAACACCTTAACCCACAGTCGAAAGGAATGATAAAGTCGCTCCTAGAGTTCGCTAGGGGGTCTAAAATAGCTAACACAGCTCAGCTTAATTGGTTTAAGATACACGGAGCTAATTGTTATGGTAAAGATAAGTTAGAATATGAAGGTAGAATACAGTTTATTGATGATAATCAGGAACTAATTGTATCAATAGCTAATGACCCCTTTGCTCATACAGGAGATTGGAAAGATACAGATGAACCTTTCTTATTCTTAGCTTGGTGTTTTGAGTATGCTGACTATCTAAAAGACCCTATAAACTTTGAGTCTCATATACCTATTGGTATTGATGGAACTTGTAATGGTATTCAGATATATAGTGGGTTACTTTTAGACAAAGCTGGAGCTAGAGCAGTAAATGTTATAGGTGAAACAAGAGAAGATATTTATCAAGTTGTATGTGATAAGGTAAATGGTTACCTAGCAACAGGTGATTACCCAAAAGAAATAACATTTACTAAAGCAGATAAGACTGTTACTACTTGTAACACAGAGGTTGAGATGAGTAGTTCAGCTGGTCATATTAAAAGAGAGTTAACTAAATCAAATGTTATGACACAACCTTATTCTGTAACTAGCTATGGTATGTATCAACAAGTATCTGAAGCTTTGAATACAATAGTAGATGAAGGTAGACAGTTTTGGAAAGGCGATAAGTGGGTCTTAGCAAGAGGATTAACTACTCTTAATAGTAGAGCTATCCTTGACACAGTTAAAGGTGCTAAGATAGGTCAGGAGTTCTTAAAAGATATTACAAGAGAAGTAGTAGCTAACAATGACCATATATTTTATAAAACTTATATAGGTTTCCCTGTATTACAAAAAATTAATAAGACCAGAGTTGAAAGAATACTAACTGAGGTTGGTAAACTTAGTATACACCATTGGACAGATGATATACATAACCTAAAGATGGTTAATGGTATTGCTCCTAACTTTATACACAGCTTAGACAGCACATTGATGATGTTAACTGTTGAGAAGATGTTAGATAGAGGTTGTAATAGCTTCCATCTAATACACGACAGTTATGGTGTATCAATACAAGATATAGAGAACTTAAATATCTGTGTTAGAGAAGCATTTGTAGAACTATTTAATAGCAAACCATTATATAACTTTGTAAATAAGGTTTTACCATCACAAATCCATAGGGTAGAGGAGGTTATGATTGATACATTAGACTTAAATGATGTATACAAAAGTAAGTATATTTTTAGCTAAACTTAAAGATTGCTTAAAGTTGGACAGTTATAGGGAAAAAGAAAGGGTCTATAAATAATTATAAAGATTATAATAAAACTCTTAGGTATACTACTAATTACTTACTATTAATAACTAATAGTTAATTACTAATAATATATTATAATAGTAATAATAGTAATAGTAATAGTAGTATAATAATAATAGTAATAATAGTAATTACTAATAACAAAAAAAGGAAAAACAATGGCAACAATTAAAAGAACAAACCCATACGCAGTAAAAGGATTTACAACAACTTCACCTAAAGGAACAGCTAAATGGTGTAAAGTAGTAGAACCTGAAAGAACATTTAATGCTAAAGGTACATATGCTACTGATTTAGTTTGTAATCCTAAAGAACCAGCAGTTCAAGAATTTATAGCTAGACTAGAAGCTTTAAGAGATACAGCATTTGATGAGACTAAAGAAACTTTAGGAGAAGTTAAAGCTAAAGGACTTAAAAAGAGAGAAGTGTATCAAGAAGAAGCAGATGCTAATGGTAATGCAACAGGTAATATTATCTTCAAATTCAAAATGAATAATGTTGATGATAGAGAAAGACCAAACAATAAGATTGAAGTTGTAGATGCTCATAGAAATCTTATGAGACAAATACCACTAGTTGGTAATGGTTCTGTAATTAGATGTGTAGCTTATGCTAATCCATACTTTATGGCTAGTACAAAAGATATAGGTGTAAGTTTAATGTGGTCTAAGATGCAACTTATTGAACTTGTATCATTTGGTAATGGTGGTTCAGACTTTGATGATGAAGATGGTTTTGTATCAACTGATAGTAATGGTTTCTCAGATGAATCAGATGTTGAAGAAGATGAGCTAGACTTCTAGTATGAATACTCAAATCTTAACTGTACCATTGAGATTAGAAGTAGGGGTAGTAAAGAAAAGAACTTACTACCTCAACCTTAATGGCTTCCGTAATTGGAACTTTCAGTTAAGTAATCAACTTAAAAAACTATTTAAGATATCAGTTACTTCACAGATACGAGCTTTAACACCTTGTACACAGCCTGTGGAGATAACTTTTGTAATTTATTACCCAACAAATAGAGCTTTTGACCTAGATAATATCGGGTCAGTTGTTTGTAAGTTTACAAATGATGCTCTAGTTGAATTGGATATACTTATAGATGATAATTATAAATATGTAAAGAAGATTGCTTATGAGTTTGGTGGGGTTGATAAACTTAACCCTAGAGTTGAAGTTAAAATAAAGGAGATTTAATGAGATGCAAGATGAAAGTACTTTTCTATACCATACCACTTGTGATAATTGTGGTTCTTCTGATGCTCGTGCAGTTTATTCTTCGGGTTCTTCCTATTGCTTTTCCTGTAATGATAGTAGTAGAGGAGAAACTGTCAGCACTGATAGCATTAGTAAACCTTATAAAAAGAGAGCTACGATGTTAGTAAGTGAATACAAAGAATTAAAAGCAAGAAAGATACCAAGTAAGATTTGTAGTCAATACAAATATGGTGTTACTGTTGATAGTAATAATAAAACTTGTCAAGTAGCTAACTATTATAGTTCAGAAAAAGAACTTATTGCTCAAAAGGTTAGATATCCTGATAAAACTTTTCAATGGGTTGGTGAAGCTAAAGAAGCGTTACTATTTGGTCAACAATTATTTGGTTCAGGTGGTAAGAAACTAACGATAACTGAGGGTGAACTAGATGCTTTATCTGTTGCAACTGCCTTTGATGGTAAATACCCTGTTGTATCAATTAAAAGTGGTATTGCTTCAGCTAAAAAAGAAATAGCTAAACACTTAGATTGGATTACAAGCTTTGAAGAAATATATCTTTGGTTTGACAATGATGAAAAAGGTAGACAAGGTTTAGCAGAGGTTGTACAAATACTACCAGCTAGTAAAGTAAAAATAATTAGACACAGCGAATACAAAGATGCAAGTGATGTTCTTGTACATACAGGTGTTAGTGGTGTTGTAAATGCTTTCTATAATGCTGAAGACTTTAAACCAGATGATATTGTAACACCTGATGATTTACTAGATGATATAGCTGAGCCTATCGAACAAGGTTTTGATTGGTGTTATAGAAAACTAACACAGCTAACTTATGGTAGAAGATATGGTGAGATTGTTTGTGTTGGTGCTGGTGTATCTGTTGGTAAGACTGACTTTGTAACTAGTCAAATAGCTTTTGATATCAAACACGATTGGAAAGTTGGTACTTTTATGCTTGAACAAAGTAAGAAAGAAACATTACTACGAATAGCAGGTAAGTTAGATGGACAACACTACCACTTACCAAACCAAACATTTGATAAAGATACTTTAAAAGAAACTGTACACAGTATGCAAAATAAACTGTATATGTTTGATAACTTTGGTTCAATAGAATGGGAAGTAATTAGAGAGAAGATTAGATATATGTGTCATAACTATGGTGTTCGTATATTTTATATAGACAATCTAACTGCTCTTAATGCTCACGCTAGTGATGAGAGAAGAAACTTAGATGCTTTAATGGCTGAAGTAGCTACACTAGCTAAAGAGTTAGATATTTGGATATTACTTGTATCTCATCTTAATCCTCCAAAGAGTGGTGCAAGTCACGAAGCTGGTGGTAAAGTAGAACAGAATCAATTTACAGGTTCTAGAGCTATTATGAGATGGGCTTTCTTTATGATGGGAGTAGAACGAAATACACTACACCCTGACCCAGCTGAAAGAAACAAAGGTTTGATTAGATGTATCAAAGATAGGTTTAGTGGTAGAGCAACAGGACATACAATAGGTTTTGTATATGATACTGATAGTGGTTTATGTTTAGAAACAGAAGAAGAGTTTGATATAGAAGTAACAGAAGGAGATGATAGTGACTACTAAGAAATGTTTGGTTTGCACTACTGACTTTATTCAAAAACATAAAGCACAAGTACTTTGTGGAAAGAAGGAATGTAAATTAAAAAGGCGACAACTGCTGTCTAATACCGAACATCGAAAACAACAAAGACATAAATATTATGTTGATAATAGGCTAGACTGGAAGGGTAGACACGGTCTTACGAAAAAAGAAGCCACTACATTTACTTTAAATAAAGAGTGTGAAATATGCGGTAAAACTAAGAGGTTAATTGTTGACCACTGCCATACTACAGGTGTTATAAGAGGTGTTCTTTGTGGACAATGTAATACAGCCATAGGGCTATTAAACGATACTTTTGAAGGGGTTAAAAAAGCTTATGATTATTTATTTCGATTTAGAAACTAACGGCTTATACGATACAGTATCAACTATACATTGTATTGGATTACAAATTAATGATGGGGAGACTAAAGTATATACATCAAGACCTATTAAAGGTTCTGCTGGTACTATTGATGAAGCACTAGAACTATTACAGAAAGCAGACACTATAATTGCTCACAATGGTATATCTTATGATATCCCTGTTCTTTATAAGTTATATCCTACATTCACATATAAAGCTTGTATTGATACTCTTTTATTAAGTAAACTATGTTATCCTAATCTGATGATAACAGATGCCTTGCGTAAGACTATTCCCCCTAAACTTATTGGCAGCCACTCTATTGCTGGTTGGGGATATAGACTCAGGACTTTAAAAGGTACTTATGGTAAACAAGAAAATGCTTGGGATATGTTGACAGAGGAAATGGTTGAATATTGTCGACAAGATGTTAAAGTAATGTATAAATTACATCTTAAACTACTACAAAAAGAAACACCTCCTGAAGCTATATGGCTTGAACAAGAATTTGCTAGGATAATTAGTAGACAAGAGAAGTATGGAGTTTTGTTTGATGTCAAGAAAGCACAAACACTACACATAGAACTTCTTAAGGAAGCTGAGATAGCTGAAGCAGAGCTTATAAAAGTATTTAAACCTTTACCTACTTGGTATCCTAAACAATATCCTAAAAATCCATATAAGAAAGATGGAAATAAAACACAGGTATTGCTTAATCAAGAAGCTTTGGGTTGTCACTATAATGAAGACTTACAATGGGGTTACTTTGAAGACTTACCTTTTAATCCAACTAGTAGACAACATATTGCTAGATGGTTACAAGAAGTATATTGCTGGAAACCTAAAGAATTTACTGAAAAAGGAAGTATAATTATTAATGAAGAAGTTTTATCAGTATTAGAGTTTCCTGAGGGAAAGATACTAGCTCATTACTTCAATGTTAAGAAACTTATAGGTCAATTAGCTGAAGGTAAGAATGCTTGGTTAAAGATGGTTGATAGTAATAATCGTATACACGGTCGTGTTGATACAATAGGAGCTGTTAGTCGAAGATGTACACATAGTAATCCTAATATGGCACAAGTACCTTCTAGTAGAGCTTATAAAGGACACGAATGTAGGGAACTATTTACTGTACCTAAAGGTAAGAAGTTAGTTGGTTGTGATGCTGATGGATTAGAACTAAGAACACTTAGTCATTATATGGCTAGGTTTGATGGAGGTAAATATGCTATTGCAGTTGATGAGGGTAAGAAGGAGAATGGAACAGACATTCACACAGTCAACCAAAAAGGAGCTGGGCTACCAACTAGAGATGATGCCAAAACATTTATTTATGCCTTCCTCTATGGAGCAGGAGATGAAAAGATTGGCAGTATTATCAATGGAACAGCAGAAGATGGAAGACAAATCAAATCTAAATTCTTTAGACAGTTACCAGCAATTAAAAGATTAGCAGATGGTGTTAAAGAAACAGTAAAGAAAACTAAAACTTTAAAAGCATTAGATGGTAATCCATATTTTATTAGGAGTAGTCATAGTGCATTAAACACATTGCTTCAAGGTGCTGGTGCTTTAGTAATGAAATACTATTTAATATTTTTAGATAGAAATCTATCAACTGTATATAAGTTTGGTATTGATTATGAGTTTGTTCTTAATGTTCACGATGAGGCACAAATAGAATGTAAAGAAGAAATAGCAGAGAATGTGGCTAAGATATGTGAGGATACATTTAGTGATGTAACTAGTTATCTTAAATTTAGAATACCATTACGAGGAAGCTCAGCAATAGGTAATAACTGGGCAGATACCCACTAAGGAAATAAATGGCAACAACAAAAGATAAAGGTTCATTCAAGAAGTTTGACATAGACTTAGAGTTTGGTCAACATTGGGAACAACACATAGATGAATTATTTAGTGGAGCAAAGACTTGTGAAGTTAAAACTGAAAGAGACTTATGGGTTAAGTCAGGTAATATCTGTATTGAACACAGCTCCTACGGTAAACCTAGTGGGATTAATGCAACAACAAGTGATATATGGGTACATAACCTAGTAAAAGATAAACAGCTTGTATGTACCTTAATGTTTAATACACCTAAACTAAAAGAGATAGTTAGTAACTTACCACAAAGGTTTGTTATGGGTGGTGATAATAAAGCAAGTAAGATACAACTAGTTAACTTACAACAATTATTAAAGGAAATACAAAAGTGATACACCGATGTGATTTAAAAGGTGTTCCTTGTGTTAAGTATTGTGAAAGCAAGAACGAACAACATTTATGTGGAGTGTTTAAGATGAGAATAATAGAAGATAGAGTATTACAATGGGCAGATGATAGAGGTATCCTAAAGAATGGAAGACCTGAAACACAGATGCTTAAACTTGTAAGTGAGATGGGAGAGTTAGCTGATAATTTAGCTAAAGGTAAAGATATAAAAGATGATATAGGTGATTGTTTAGTTGTACTAACTATTATTGCTAATATGAAAAAGACTAACTTAGCTGAATGTTATACTGTTGCTTATAATGATATTAAAGATAGAAAAGGCTACCTAAATGAGAATGGTGTATTTATTAAAGAATTACCACTATCATATACATTTGATATAGGAGCTAGTTTATGAGTCCAGAAGCAATTATATTAGAAGAACAATATAAGAAGGTTCAGGTTGGAGGCAACCATTACAAAAGTAAAAAGATACAACCTATTGATTATATTCTAGGGAATAACTTATCTTTCTGTGAGGGAAATATAATCAAATATGTTACTCGGTATAAAGATAAGAATGGTGTTGAAGACTTACAAAAAGCTAAACAATATATAGACTTCTTAATTGAAGACTTAAATAAGGAGAGATATAGATGAGTAAAAAAGAGATAATGAAAATAAGTGTTAAGGCTTATGGTTTAAAACACAGCATTGAACTATCAGATGCATCAACTTGGTCTGAAGCACTTGATGCTTTTATTAAGATGTTAAATGGGGTTGGATATCACATAAGAGATTCTAAGAAGCTACAAGAGTGGTTAGATAATACTGAGGTGTTAGATGACTGAATTTGCTAGTGAATTACTAAAGAAACATTATTGTAGAGATAATGAAACACCTCAACAAGCTTTTAAAAGAGCCTGTGATTGTTTTGCTAGTAATCCTGAACACAGTATTAGATTACAAAGTTACTTAGAGAAAGAATGGTTTATGTTTAGTAGTCCAATCCTAAGTAATGCTGTGTTAGCTAATGAAAAACCTAAAGGATTACCTATCAGTTGTTTTGTAACATATGTACCTGATAGTATACAAGGTTTATGCGACCATACAGTTGAGACTAGATGGTTATCGGTTAAAGGTGGTGGTGTAGGTTCTAGTTGGTCAGATATTAGAAGTACATCAGAAGTAACTCCAGGTGTTAATGGTTTCCTACATACTATAGATGCTGATATGGTAGCTTATAGACAAGGTAAAACTAGAAGAGGCTCATATGCTTCGTATCTAAATATTGACCATCCTGAAATCATAGAGTTTATTAAGATGAGAGTACCAACAGGTGACCTTAATAGAAAGAACTTAAACTTACATCACGGTGTTAATATCACAGATGAGTTTATAGATGCTGTTGATAATGATAGTAATTGGTGTTTAGTTGACCCTCATAGTTGTGAGGTTGTAGAAACAGTTAGAGCTAGAGAGCTTTGGGAAGAAATACTAACTACTAGATTTAGAACTGGTGAACCGTATATTAATTATATAGATGAAGCTAATGATAGAATGCACCCAGCTTTAAAAGCTAAAGGCTTACAAATTAATAGTAGTAATTTATGTAATGAAATACATCTACCTACTGATGAAGATAGAACAGCTGTTTGTTGTTTATCATCTGTAAACTTAGCTACTTATGATGAGTGGAAAGATAGTAACTTCTTTATTGAAGATTTAATAGAGATGCTTGATAATGTATTACAATTCTTTATTGATAATGCTGATAGCCCTTTAAAGAAAGCTAAATACTCAGCTGAAAGAGAAAGAAGTTTAGGTTTAGGAGCTATGGGCTTCCACGATTACTTACAATATAAGAATGTACCATTTGATTCAGGTTTAGCTGTTAGTATTAACAGAGGAATATTTAAGAATATTAAAGATAAAGCTTTATTAGCTACACACGAACTAGCTATACATAGAGGTGAAGCACCTGATGCTATAGGTTATGGTGTTAGAAATACACACTTACTAGCTGTTGCACCTAATGCAAACTCTAGTATTATCTTAGGTGTTAGTCCTAGTATTGAACCTAGACTATCTAATTGCTATACACATAAAACAAGAGTTGGTAGTTACTTAGTTAAGAATAAATATTTAGAAGCAGAACTAGCTAATCTCAAACTGAACACAGATGATATGTGGAAAAGAATACTAAATGATAATGGTAGTATACAAGGTATAGATGAGATACCTGAGAAGATTAAAGAAGTATACAAAACAGCTATGGAATTAGACCAAAGATGGATAGTAGATATGGCTAGAGGTAGACAAGAGTTTATTTGTCAAGGTCAGTCAGTTAATCTATTCTTTCATAATGGTGCTGACAAAGCTTATGTTAATGAATGTCATAGAAGAGCATTTAGAGCAGAAGGGTTAGGTGTACCACTTAAAGGTTTGTATTATCTAAGAACTGAAAGTGCTAAGAAAACAGAGAATATATCTGTACAGGTTAAGAGAGATGCTTTACAAGATGGTGTACAAGGTTCATTATCTGATTGTATTGCTTGTCAAGGATAATTATAGTATATTGTAATTAACTAAGGTATTAGCTCTTAACTACAAATATAATGTATAAAAAGAGAGAATAGCAGTTAAATATACAGATTATCCGTATAATTAGCAGCAAAAATAGCCGCAATAATAAAATAAAAAGGAAGTAAATGTTACGACAATGTAGGGTTTGTAAGTGTATTGCAAACACGCAGGAAGATTTATTATTATTTAAAACCTGTACAAATATGAAATATGGAAAAGATACTATATGTAAAAAATGTGGGGCAGAACAAACTCGTTTAATCGCACAAAGAAATCCAAAAAGACAGGTAGAAGTAACTAAGCAACGAGTTAGAACTAATAAAATAAAAGCTGTTAATTATTTAGGAGGAGAGTGTACTGCTTGTGGTATTAAGTATGATGGAACAAATGCTGTTATTTTTGATTTTCATCATCTTATTCCAGCAGATAAAGAAATGCACCCAACAAAAGCATTGAGACTTTCTTGGGATAATTTAATAAAAGAAATTAGTAAATGTGCTTTACTTTGTAGTAATTGTCACAGACTAGAACATAAACAGGAGGATTGGTAATGAGCTTAATGGAATATAGTAAAACCTATAAACAATTTAAATATGAATGGGCAGAGGAGTTCAGACAGACTAGTGAAAATATGCACTGGATAACAGATGAGGCAGAGCTTATAAAAGATGTAGAAGACTACAAAACAGCCTCATTAGAAGAAAAAGAGTTTTTAAAAAATATATTATCTATCTTTACACAAAGTGACTTCAATGTTGCAGGAGGTTATTTACCTTTAATTAAAGTCATTAAAAATAATGAAGTAAGAGGTATGCTTACAAGTTTTATGAATAGAGAATTTGAGCATCAACGAGGATATTCTCATTTGAATGAGAGCTTAGGTTTCCCTGATAGCTACTATACTGACTTTCTTAAACACAAGGAAACACTAGAGAAAGATACCTATATGGCTGATAATGTTTTTAAAGATAACTTCGGATTGTCTTTAGCTAAAGGAATATTATTGGAAGGTATTTCTTTATTTGGAAGCTTCATTATGTTAAAGAACTTTGAGAGAGTAGGTAGATACTTAGGTGTTTGCCAGATAAACGATTGGAGTCTAAAGGATGAATCATTACACGTAGAAGGTAATGCTAAGTTGTTTAGAGTATGGTGTTCAGAGAATCAAGGAGAAGTAAATGATACCTTTAAAAGACATATATACAGTATGGTACGTGAGATTGTTGACTTGGAGAAAGCGTTCATTGATTTTGCTTTTGGAAGTTACAATCCTCCTAAGCTTACTAAAGAAGAAGTTAAAAACTATATTGAGTATATAGCAGACAGAAGACTAACACAGCTAGGACTAAAACCTAATTATGGTGTTAATGATAATCCCCTTCCTTGGATGGATGAGATTACTAATGGTAGTGTTGTACAAAACTTCTTTGAAGGTAAAGTTACAGAATACTCTGTTAGTGGTATGAAGGGTGATTGGGTATATTGATATGGAAAAGAAACACAAACCAAACTATTATTTAATTGTTAATAACATTGCTGCACCTATCTTTATAAAAGATTTAGAGGCAGCTAAGAAGTTGATAATGGATATGGAGCAACCAGTTAGGTTGATTAAGATAAATAGATGAAGTTGTTAATAGATGGTGACTCTTTCCTTTATAAGGTAGGGTTTGCTTTTGAAGAACTAATTGATTGGGGTGATGGTAGCTTTACCTACTATAATAATATAGAGGTGTTAAAGAAGGCTATCGATAAACTTATAGATGGTATCATACACGTAACTGGTATAGATGAGTATGAGTTGTGGTTAACACCCTCTACTAACTTTAGAGATGCTAACCCATTAGGTTATAAACAAAACAGAGTAGGTACTAGGAAACCAGAGGGGTTTAAAGAGATAAAACAATATCTTGTAGACCACTATAATGCTACCACTATTGATTATCTAGAAGCAGATGATGTAGTAGTATATAAGAAGAATAAATATCCTAGTGACTATATGTTAGTAGCACAAGATAAAGATGTTATATATCAGTGTGAAGGTACTCACTATAACTACAATAAAGATAAGTTTGTAGAGGTAGATGCTGTTACAGCTAAGAGGTTTAAATACCTACAATGTTTAGCTGGTGATACAGTAGATGGTTATAAAGGTGTACCTGGTATAGGTATGAAGAGAGCAGCAGCTATCTTAGAAAACACAGATGGTAGTGATGAGGGGTATTGGCTAGCAGTAGTAGATACCTATATTAGTAAGGGATTAACAGAGGATGATGCTATCAACACTATGAGGTTAGCAGATATGACACAGTGGGATGGAGAGAAGATTAACTTGTTTACACCATAATGTCCCTTATGTTACCCTATAAGAGAGAGGGGAAGAATAGGTTAGATGTACCTCCTCTTTTATAGACTAGTACTATAATTTACTATTACTATACTGTGTTTAAAGTGGCGTAGGCTATAATTAAACATAATGGATTGTAGGGGGTTGTTAAGACCACCACTGCAACACCAAGGAGAAACTATAATGAATGAAGAAGGATTACCTAGCCATACTAGGGATTTAGTAACATTACTAGAACAACTGTTTCCTGACAGGATAGTCACTGCAGAATTATCAGCATATGAACAGGGAAGACAACACGGTGTTATCGATTTG
>ERZ1034361.1008-NODE-1008-length-16297-cov-6.187793_pt1 | contig 16297 bp, 14 predicted proteins | sample MGYA00520617_ERZ1034361 | MGnify/ENA primary metagenome ERZ1034361 (study PRJEB33736, sample SAMEA104284507) | Azolla filiculoides | biome: Urban; feature: Water surface; material: Ditch water | place: Netherlands | collected 2015-10-28 | depth 0-0.1 m ... | reverse complement strand
GTTCAAGCTGAATTTCGCCATCTCACGATTGAAATTATTTTTATGGCTCTGTACTTAAATGCGACTGACTTACCCGTTCAAAATACTATTACAACTACAACATCAAGAATACTTCGGGAAAATTGGTTTGAAAATTATAAAGTCGAAGATGACATGGATGTTTTATTATCCATTCCGACAGATGAAGTATCAGAGGAATGGGAATGGTAAAGCGCGGTGAAGTATATTGGGTGAATCTTGATCCAACGGTAGGTACTGAAATTAAAAAAACACGTCCATGTTTAATTATTTCTCCTGATGATTTAAATGTGACATTACCGCGTGTAATTATAGCCCCGCTTACAAGTAAGGGTCAGAAGTTGGGTTGTCGTCCTGAAGTTGAATTTGCAGGCAAAAAAACCAGAATACTGTTAGATCAAATTCGTACCATTGACAAACAACGGTTGCTTGGAAAAATGGGTGAAATTGAGAATGCAACATGGCATCCAATTTTATTAGAAATGTTGGGTTAATAAATTAGAACCGAATAAAGATTTAGGCCTAAAGAAGACAAATGTTATTTATTCTGAGAATGAAGCAAAAAATCTACTTTGGTGCGCGATTTGACGCATCAAATAACTTATCAACTACATTAATTCGCATAATAAGATGTTACCTAGAAAGTAAAGCAAAACACCCCAAAAGCCAGTGGACCAGTGAGGTGCTTGCCTGTAACCCTATTTTAACTTATCGAATTTTTTCGAGATGCTCGTAGAAGTTAGCTGCAATGCCAGAGAAACTTGTTTTGGCTTCTAAGGCTAACCAGTAGAGACCATCACCATTACGTTTAACACGCGTTAGCGTGTCATGTATTCCCTTGCGAGGATATGGAAAATTATATGATCGCAATATAATCTCAGCATCTGAACGATAAATGGATGCTTTTTTGTTATCAATTAGGTTGGGGCTGAAAATTTTATTTTCTTGCGCAAACCCTATGATCGAATTATTTGCAATTAAAATATCCACTGGATTTTGTTTGTTGAAGTGATTAATACAAAAATTATAGGTGTTGCTATTTATGGTCTGTGTTGATGTATCACAATAATCAATATAGTAATGATTAAAATAATCAAGGTCATAGCGATAAGCGTCAATCTGGTAGTTATTTAATCGAGGCACTTCAATATTGAAAAATTGGTTAGAAAAATAGTACGATTTCTGATCGGCACTAATGACGATATCGTCACCTTTAATATCACCAATCTTTTTAATTGCTTTTGCACCACATCCCATTTGAAGTGAGAGTAAATTCAAGTCGTTATCTTTTATCGCAGGCGACATATCCATCTCAAGCACCACTTTCCGATCACCTTTAGCATCAAGAAGTTGGTTCACTTTTGAATCAAAAAAAATAAAGGTACTCGAATCTTTGAAGACTGAATTATAAATTTTCCCAAGTGTATCTACTGTTAACGCTGAGATTTGCTGGCTCTGCATGTAATATCTCCTTACTAGCGTACTTGTTTAAGATGCTCAAATACGCTAACTGCAAGCGTATCGCTCGATTTGGCTAACAAGAGCTCATAATCTGTACTCAGCCAGTATTGAGCATCATGTGTTTTAAGAACTCGGGTGAATGTTTTTCCAACTTGGCTACCACGGATATGGTGAAAGTTAAAGCTGGTTAAAATTGTCGTCGCATTGGATATCGAAGCGATAATAGGATCGTCGCTCATTGTTGTGTAATAGCTATTAATAATATGACCATTTTGCTCAAAGCCAATAATTTTATCTTCTGCAATGAGGATTTGAATAGGCAAAGATGGACTAAAGTGTTTTAATACATTTTCAACACTTATAAAATAATCCGCTGGTGGAATGTCACTGCCATTAACATCGAAGTAATCAATAAAAACAGCATCTTGTAAATCAAGATCATGTGTCATATTGTCCCTATCATCACAGGATAATTTGGGGATTGTAATTTCAGCGTTCATATTAAAAAAACGATATTGTGAACCGTTGTCACAAAGCGATATATCGCTTTTAAAGACTAATAATTTTTGCATGTACTGTTTGCAATGCTGAAGATGAAGTGAAATTGATATTTCAGGTTCACCATTACCATAATCATCCATGAGTAACAAATCCGTTCCAGTGTGAAGTTGGCTCGTCAAATCCGCATTGACCATTAATTTTCGCTCACCTTTTGATGGGATGAGATGATTAACGATGCGAGACTCATCAATAGATAAAAAATCAGATTGATTCATGACTTTTTTGTAAAAATTAGCCAAAAAATGAATTGATTTTGTAGGCAAGTGCACGCTTATATTGTCGCGTAATGTTCGCGCACTCGGAATAATTCGTTGCGTTTTATGAATCATTTTCATAGGTAATTACCATTTATGCGCTCCGTGTAAAAGTAAAAAAACCATGTAATTTTAATGATTTACACGAAGCAGTCTAAAGTTTATTAAATGCCGCTTACGGGCGTTATTTGGGTGCTAAAATTAAGGGTTAAAATATGTTCAATATAGTCATGAACATTTTTCAATTTAACTTTCGAAACCTCCGTATGCTTTTGAAGTTCACTGGCTTTTTCGTAGACAGCAAGTTCGCTAAAGATGGCGATGAACTCATTTTGCATTTCTTTCAACTGAGAAAAAACAGCTTCAATTGTAGTATTTGCAACTTCAACTTTATCTTGCAGAGAATCAATTTCGGCTTCCATGTCATTCAAATTGCGCATATTGCGACGTGCATCTTCAAATTTCACTTCAAACGCTTTGTTAGCATTTGCCACAGCGATTCTCCAAACTTGATTCCCTTGATCTTGAAGAAAATTTTTAAAATCTTCAGGCATTTCAAATGCCATGCCAGCCTCCTCTAGTTTTGCCTCCTTCCAATCTCTGAGCAGGGGCACGATAGAGCTCATTGAACCGCCACCCAGAAACTTTTTGATCGTTAAGTTCGTAATATCTGAAACATCAGCACCTTGTTTAATTAACGCTTCTGCAGCATTGAAAACGGATTTTTCGGTGACGATTTTTTCTTTAGCCATGATTAATTCCTAATATTAACTTTAAATGAATGCGTCCAGCGGGTTAGGTTCCATGTAATTACTTTGTAATCACTATTTGCAGATGTAGTGACGCAAATTTGAATTTCAATGGGGCAACAACAAAAAAATTTAAATTAATTTTTAAGCTAATGATTTTGCTTTATTTTTTTGTTAAAAAAAGAAAAGCCTAATGCTGTTGAGTGGGCGTAATGGAGATAGGAAATAGCATGCACTTCGTGCACTGCCTGCACTGTTTTGAATGAACAACAGGGAATATGTGAGCTTTAGATGACATGGGTGAGTTTAAACAAACGACACAAAAGTTTCATAGGATTTTAACGAATCCCTTATTTTATAAAGTTTAGAGGCACTTTTTGACTTCCCAAATTTAAGGCGTTTTTGGGGGTGATTTTTTGGGAGATAATAACCCGATTGAATCCTGCATTTTTTCATCGGAAAAATCGAACTCACCATGCAAGTTAAAATGCGCCCAAGTCATCACTGAACCATTTTCAATTGCTTCTAATAATTTTGCTTTTCGTTCTTCGTTTTTCTCAGCGGCTAATTCGCGCGACAAGTACAAATAATTCCAGCAAATAATCGCGTTTTTAATCAATCGGCGACAAGTTTCAGCGATTTCTTGTTCTTCTTTCTCACTTTGCAAAAATTCGTTGCTTTGCCCAAATGACACGGCTTTGGAAAATTTATTGGAACTTTCAATTTTATTGAGTTGGGTTTCAATCGATTGTCTGAACTCGCAGTCATCGTAGTATTTCAAGATAAACAATGATTTTTGAATTCTGCCAAATTCTTTCAGTGCTTGATAAAGCGAATGCTGTTTGGAGTAGGAATTGAGTCGTCTGAACAGTTGTGAAGCGGAGGTAATTTTGAGCTGAATGGTGGCAATAAAACGCAAAATATCATCCCAGTGACTTTCGATAATTTCTTCACGAATACAGCGAGTGGGTAACAAAACAAACTCCTGTTCTTCGTAGTGTTTGCGCGGTTTGAACGCATATAGATTTTGCTTATGCAGCCCTTTAATTCTTGGAGCAAATTCAAATCCTAAAAGATGTGTCACTGCGAAAATCACTTCCGAATAACCATGTGTATCAGTGGAATGAATATCGCTTTTGACTACGTTGTTGTGCATCAAACCGTCAATCACATAAACTGCTTCGCGTTCGGCAGAGCTTATAACGGCTGAATACCACATGAAATTTCGCGCATCGATAAATCCAACCGTAGTGGAGCCTTTGTTTTGCCCGAAATACTTGAAGGAATAATTGGCATTAAGCGATTCATCGTCAGTTTCTCTTTTTTGACCATCACTTGAAGTGTGCAGTTTTTCTGGTTTGGCGTGATAAATTCGAGGCAAATCTAACTGGCTGATAAATTGCAAAATGCGGTCATTAGCGGCTTGAACATTTTGCAATGAAAAATACCACCGGACGACATTTTCGAGTTCATTCTCATTGATTTGATTAGAAATTTGAGCCATTTTTCGATGACCAATATCGCAACCATAACCCATAATTCCCGCGAAGAAAGTTTTTGCCGCAGGTTTTTGACGTTGATATTTCGGTTGCCAATGTTCAAATTCGTCTAAAAATTTAGTCTTTTGGTTAATCGTTGCTAACACTTCAATCATCGGAATATATTTTTTAGCTGGAAAAAATACTTTCAACGGTAAGCATTCGATTTCTTCTTGTTTGGGTGTTTCAACATGGATTTTACCGTCCTTACGCACTGAAAGATAAGGATTTTTACCTGCTTTGAAGTTTTGATTAGTTTGCTGATATTGCTCATCCAAAACGGTTTTGAAAGAATTCAATACGGCTTTGCAATCCGCAAATTCTGTTAATTTCGCGCGTTCTAAATACTATACTCAGCACGATGTTTTTCCCATTTTGTTTTGGGAATCAAATAATCATCAAGTGAGCGGTATTTTTCAGAATGAATCAGGTTTAAAGCCCCAGATTTAATAGTTTCAGCGACATGAACGAACAGCAAAATTTTGTAAAGCGAGGGGCGAAATTTTCCATCTTCTGAAATCAAAGCAGTTCGTTCTTCAGGTTTTACAAAGTTCGTTGGTGCAGTTTTATCAATGTTCGCATCGCAGGTTTGGTAATGCTCTAATGCCTTGAATAATTCGGGATTACTGCTATTTTTATCGAATTGGATTTGACGAACAATGTCGGAAACTCGGCGTTGTAATTTGAGTGATTGCTCTTCCAACACTTCAAAATAATCTTGTCCATGTTGAGTTTTCTTTTCTGATGAAATGATCGTTTCAAATTTTACGGTTTCCGTTTCTAAGACTTGACTGATTAAAGGGACTTTTTGATTATCATTCAATTGCTTATCATCAACGATGTGCCGTATTGTAGATAAGGTTTCAAAAATGTTTTGCTTGAATGTTTTGAAGGATTCGTCACGTTTTTCACGCTCTGCAAAATAGGCTTCTTTTTGCCGTCGCTCCGCTGAATTTGTTGCTGTTTTGACAGTTTGCAACAGTGTATCTATCAACATATCGTTCAATTTGAAGGTCTGATAAGCGATAAAAGCAACCAAATACAAATAACGAATTTGAACTGAACGCCGCGAAATTTGTGGGATTTGTGACTTGATAACGAGATAAGCATAATGACGCACGTTAGCCGAGCTTAAATTCAATTTCGTTATCACGGGGTAAAATTCGAGATAAAGTTGCTGTAAGGCTTTTAAATCATCTAAATTAGCTTTGATTTTGAGTGGTTTGGTGGATTGATAGGTTTTCTTGAAGAACGTAAGCCGATAACTCCAATCGACATTTTCATCTTCTTTTTGCAGAAAACTATCGAGTTTTAAGCGTTGTTTTTCATCGAGTGCATTGAAAACAATTTCTCCCAGTGTTTCTTGATGCTGGTTGAACGCTGGAATAATCAAATCTGAAAAAGTTCTGTAACTGGGAATTTCAATTTTTTTGTAAATAAGCGCATCAAGCAACTGCAATAAAACAAATTTAGGGCGGTAATGAATTTTGACCAATGACTGAACTTCTAATTTTGCACAATCAGCATCAAATTTTTGCCACCCAAAATGCAGTAAAATAAGCTCCTGATGCCGTAAATATGTGGCTTTATCATACTGTTTTGGATGAACACTCATTGGATTTACCCCGAGCTGATTAGCTACAAATTCAATGTCAGCAGGCATAAACTTTCGATAAAAGAATCTGCGTCTAGCCTTGAAATAACCCAATGAAACTAAAAAACAGACTTTGTTCGTGGGCGTTCTTAAATTTTCAAGCAATTCATTTATCGCTATGGATGTAGCGAAAAAATTTTTTCTTTCTGTGCTATTGAATTTCGGTGGTGATTCAAATTCTGCTTCTTCCAAACTATTGAAAATTCTCATTTTTGCCATTGGGATTTTCTAAATTAGGTTATTGTTAAAATGATGATTTTTATAATAAGAATTCTTGAACAAAACTCTCTGATATTTATGACATAATTCTTATTAAATAATTCGAATTTTTAGGTTTTTATCAAATCAATGGAAAACAAGACGGTTGCTTACTTAAGAGTTTCAACTCTCGACCAAAACACCGAGAAAAACAAAACTGAGATTTTGCATTTTGCGAATCAACACGATTTAGGCAAAGTGCATTTTGTTGAAGAAATTTGTTCAGGAAAAACTGCTTGGCGGGAACGTTTAATTGCCCAGATTCTTGAAGAACTTCAGCCACACGATAACATTATTGTCGCTGAATTATCACGCTTAGGGCGCAGTATGCTTGAGTGTATGGAAATTTTAGCTTTCGCTACGCGCAAAAAAATTTGCATCTATTCAGTCAAAGGAAATTGGCAACTCAACGACACTCTGCAAAGCAAAATTATTGCATTGGCTTTTTCGATGGCGGCTGAAATTGAACGGGACTTGATTTCGCAACGAACTAAAGAAGCGTTACAGTTCAAAAAGGCGCAAGGAATGAAATTGGGACGACCAAAAGGCGTGGGGAAAAGTAAGCTGGATGCGTTTAGACCTGAAATTGAAAGTTTGTTGGCGAATGGTTCAACCCAGAAATTTGTCGCTAAACGTTACAAAACCACAGAAGCAAATTTACACAATTGGCTCAAAAAAAATAATTTGATAACTGCACAACAGCGTAACAGAACCTAAAATCCTATGAAACTTTTGTGTCGTTTATTTAAACTCACCCGACATGCGTTTAGTGATTGCCTGCATTTTCTTGCGGGCATAAAAAAACCGCCCCCTAGAGAGCGGTTTATTTAATTTATAATTTACAGTTATATCGACGGTAAATTTGTTTTTAAATGCACTTTAATGCGCTTTAACAAAAGACCCCAATCAGCTTTTCTTTTAATAAATCAACGATTTATTGGTTTAGTTCTTCTTGATCCTCAACAGCAATCAATGTTTTTTCTTTTATCATATAAAAACGATTACCGTTCGATTCACGTTTCACAACACCTAATCCTAAAATCCGCTTTCCGAAAACTGCGGAGTTTAGTTTATTACCCGTGTAGCCGTGATCGCGACGAAATTGTGAATATTTAACGTATAAATCTGCGCATATCATCCCTTCTTTAGGTGATGCGTCAAGAGGCAGATGGTCAAAAAATTCTCGTATGAAGCGTTGAACGTCGTCGTTCTCATTTTTATATTCCATTAACGCCTCATCACTTGAGGCGGGAATTGTAAGAATTTTATTTTTCATCAATTCCTCAAGGCCGTCCAGAGCCCAGTTAAAAATTCCCGGAAGTTCTTGAAGTAAATTGGGAAACAAATCTAAATCTCTTTCTTCACGGGTGATTTTTCGATTGAAAACAATCGGAATTATCCTTCTGTAGTATCCTTCGTTCGAGTGCTTAACTTTCGGTAAATAGTTACCCGCTGCCCATAATTTTGCTTCGGGATTAAATCCGGTTGGATCTCCAAACTTTCTCTCATTTGTTAACGCGTTACCAGCAACAATTGCTTTGAAGGTTGCTTCATTTTGCATGGAGTCGTATGACAGGTCATGATCGATATTTGCTAACTTGCCGTCAATTTGTCCAAGCCGAAACTTACTGTTGAAGTCACTTAATGTTACATTTGATACATAATCACCGCCAAGCATTGCTTGAACGACATTCAAAATTACACTTTTTCCGTTTGAACCGCCACCTAGAAGCATTAGCATCACTTGATAATCGACGATTGTAGTGGTCGAGAGTCCCATGTATTGGCGTATTAAATTTATTTTCTCGTTTTTATCTACGTCAAACTCAAAAATATGATTTAAGAATTTTAGCTACTTTAAAGGTTTAGGTGCATTTTCATCGTACTTGTAGCCAATGCGCTGCCGAGCATAAAAATCTGCTTTAAATTCAAACTTTTCACGAGTTTCAGGTATAACAGCATAATTTTCAAACACTAGAACATTATATTTGCTATTAAAAGACGGAAAGTAATCTTGCATCGTCAAGTGCTTGATGACGTTATGAATTTTAGTGACTGTACTAACGCTTTTTTGAAGTTGGTAATAATTTTTTAGTAAGTAAGAACTCATTTTTATTTCACTTCTACTTTCCCAGATACCTATAGAATCATTATAGATATAAAAAAAACCACGTGCGAAAATTACATTTTCATTACAATAACTTATGAATTTCAACGGTTCTATAAAATCAGCGTGAATATTTCTTCCATCAAAGTTTTCACTGACTAACTCGCCTTCAAGCGCTTTCTTTTTCAATTGCAATAATTCTGACATTTAAACTCCAAAATAATTAGTTCCATAAAAAAGCTATTTAAAAAGCTATTTATGCAACGACAATATGATTCTGAAGGGGGTCTAAGTTGTTAAAGAGCAATTGATCGTTATTTTACGATCTAATTCTATCGTACCACGATTTTTAATTTTTTCAAAATTTTTTGCAAAATTAAATCACCTAAATCATTTCACCACGCAAACAATTCACCAAGAACGTTGCACACGTCAATTTGCGATTCAAGCTCAAGCAACCCAACATGTTGAATTAAATAGGCTCTATCAACGGCTTTAATCTGGTCTAAAGCAATCACGCCATCAACACCTCTGAAATGATATGCCACGCGACTAGGATAGGCTTTTAATTTGCTAGACATAGGCGCGACAATCACCGTATCGAGTGCACTTAACTCACTAGGTGACACAATAACGCATAATTGCGATGTATTATTTTTCAAATCCACAAACCAAATCTGAAAACGCTCAATTACCATTCAATCGCCTCGTCATTTGTCAGGTGTGCATCTAGCCATTGCTTATTTCGCTCTTCCATGCCTAACGCTTGTACTTGAGCCGACCAATTAGCCCGTGGTCTAATTTCAGGTGTAATTAATAAACCGCCATCGACGACTTTTAGGCTGAGTTTCCCATCATGCAAACGTGCCTGTTCGATAATCACCTTTGGTATACGAATACCAAATGAATTTCCAATTCTAACCAAATGCGCCATGAGCAAATCCTAGTTTAAAATAAAGTAAGTACATTGTGATTATCTTGCCGGTAAACGATGATGTCAAATGGAGATATTTTTGATTAAAAAAACAAATTGTTTTGTGCTGCTTTAAACCTTGTACTAATTTGCCTGTACTGCCTGCACTGAATGTCATCAAAAGCCTGTAATTACTAGGATTAGGAAGTTATTTACCCTGCACTGCCTAAAGTAGGTAATAGAGCGATCACAAGCGTTTAAACATTACTTTAGTGATGTTCCATATCATACGAACGCATGATATCCACTTACTGCGTAATCTTATAATCACTTGCTGACGCGTTTACTCGCGCTTTCATATCTGCTCCTGGCTTGAAATGCACACTGTACCTCTGCGGAACTGAAACAATTTCATCTGTTCTGGGATTACGTCCCTAGTCAAGATTCTGAATATTCACAAATTTACTAAAACTATTAAGTCAAATAATTATTCATTATTTTATATTGTTGAATCATTAGCCAAATTTATTGCTTTTCAAGCCACGTTAAGTAAAGTGTCATTTTGAGTTTACCCTACGTTACAAGTCGTTCAAATCTCAATTATCGAATTTTAGAGGTGTAACTGAAAGCGATTTACTTAATTATGTTACACATGTATAGTTATCTCTATATATTTATGTTTCACTTTTAGGCTAAAAAAATGAAAGGTTCAAGTGTGGGTTATATTCGAGTGAGTTCTGTCGATCAAAATACAGAAAGACAATTGGCTGATGTCGAATTAAATAAAACATTTACGGATAAACTGTCTGCGAAAGATGTAGAGCGACCTGAATTACAAAATTGTATTGAGTGGATTCGTGAGGGAGATATTCTTCATGTTCATTCCATCGACAGACTCGCTCGCAATTTATTGGATTTGCAAACCCTCATTAATAAAATTACGGACAAAGGGGTTCAAGTCCATTTTCATAAAGAGAATTTAATCTTTGAGAAAAATATCAATAATCCCATGAATCAATTGATGCTCAATATGATGGGGGCTTTCGCTCAGTTTGAACGTGAGCTTATCAGAGAGCGTCAACGTGAAGGAATAGCAGCGGCAAAAGCCAGAGGCGTCAAATTAGGGGCTAGTTTCAAACTTAGTGAAGAACAGATGGTGGAGTTAAGAAGAAGGGTCGAAATTGGGGAGAATAAATCCGCTATCGCTAGGGATTTTGGTATTTCAAGAATGACATTATATCGGTTGATTAAATAATTCGCTGGCTGATCATAAATGTTTTAATATAAATGCGATTTATTAACGGTCAAAATTAGATTTTGGTTTGCAATATAATAAAAAAATAAAATCACATGAAACCGAAATTCGGGTCGCATATGGACTCCTCTCATTTTGCAAGCATATTTCACATCTGGATATTAGGTACGATTGCACACGTATATTCGGTTTTTATCTGAGCTTTTGCTCTAACCATAATGGGCTATTCGCACGTTTGCTCCTAATCGACGCATCGTGCTTGAAGCACCAAGACCCAGTAAGGTTTTGCAAACGTCAATTCGACCTGTTTTTCCATCAGTAGTTTATGCTAAACAATCGTGAGTGAATGTTTCCTTACGCCGATGTTGCAATCTAAAAAATTTAAGCCGCTACACAGTCCATTTGGTAATCAGTTTTTTTGGTAAGAATTGCCCAAATGATGCGAGCATTCTTATTTTCCAAGGCAACAGCAGCAATGTTTTTATTGCGTCTATCGCATAAATTTTGTAGCCAACAATTCAAAGAATCAGTTTTCTTTATTGAAACTGTTAGTACTGATCTGGCTTTACCGTTACCGTCGTTTGAGTAAAGATTATGAGGTTTTAACAGATTCCAGTACTGCATTTATTCACATTGCTATGATAAATATGATGCCTGGACGATTTTAATACTGTTGGGGACTTTTAAAACACGCTCTAAGCTACGGGATGCTTAAATGGAATGGCCAACTCGAATCTATATTTAAAATACCTCATTTTGTATACTACTTGAGTATAATCCTCTTTCATGTACTATTGTTGATGTAGAGGTTCCCATTAACTGCCTTTGGCTTACTCTTGATCCTATTTAAACGCCCTAAATGGTTTAAAGAATTAATTGACAATATTTATTTAAGCAAAAATTTTTACTTATAAATAATACAGAGAATTAGATTTTGAATTATGCCTATGAATCAATCAATACGTTGTTTGACCATTTTAGTCATTGATGAATCGTTAGTTATTGACTTAGTCAATAAGTCATTAACCTATTTTGGGCATTCTGTTGTTGCCTTCAATAATATTAATAACGCGTTGAACGCATTTAAAGCCAATCCACTCATTTTCGACGTTGTTATTGTTGATCAAAAATATTCTGAGATAGTCAAATCTCTTTTCTATCCTAATGATGATTTAGATGCCAGAATATTATTAAAAAATATATTCGGTGTTATACATGAGACACCATTTTTAATTTGGGGAGACACTATCGATTCAACCGAGTTAATATTTTCTCAAGAAACTGCCATTTATTTATTAAACAAAAATTACAATGCACTCAAAACGATTGGAAATTGGTTAAATGTTATTGCGCAAGAAAACCACAGCATTAGTGCTGTCGATAAAGAGAATGAAGGCGAGGTGTATCAACTCATTTATGCGAGTAAAGCCATAGAGGATTTATCCGAAAATGACTTAATTTCTATCTTAACTGGGGCTCGCCAATCTAATCAGTCGACACATATTACAGGCACATTGATTTATCATCGTGGTTTTTTTCTTCAAATTATTGAAGGGGATAAAGCGAGCATCACCGCCTTGTTTTATTCCCAAATCGCTAATGATAGACGCCACTACAATGTAACCATATTTCATGAAGGTTATGCACTTAAACGCGAATTTCCAAATTGGCAAATGGGTTTTTATGGCACAAGTGGAAATGAATCTTACAGTTTATTAGGTCTTACTGATTTCAAAAAACATCCCGCAGGTCAATTTTTTAGACGTTACTTAACTCAAATTCAAAAGCATTTTTTGCATTTTGAGCTCGATGATTTTGATTATCTGCCTTGCTTAATTTTAATTACGGATAAAAATGGCATTATTTTAAAAGTAAATTCAGAGTTACTGATTCTTATTGGAAAAGAAAGAGATGATGTTGAAGGAAAATCGATAAATGAATTATTTCCACCAGCAGGCCGCATATTTTTACAAACGTATGTTTGGACGATGCTTTGCCATCAAGGTAATGTGAATGAGATTCACTTGAAATTAACTGGTCAACATAACACTCGTATTCCGGTTATTCTAAATTGTAAAAGGGGCGTATTTGAGGGAGTTGAATCGTATTTTTGGGTATTTGTTGTTTCTGTTGAACGCGATAAATTTGAAGTCGAAATTTTAGAATCACAACGCCGCACCGAATCGCTATTAAAAACGATTTTTCATATTAGTCCTAATGGCTATCTATTGATAGACGATAATCAACGCATTTTGTTTGCTAATGACATGATTGCACAGTTAATTGAGTGCTCACTTGAAGACTTATATTTCCTATCAAGCGGCGATGAATTTTGGAAACATTTAGCTTGTTACAGTCAAAAAGACCTATCTATTCCTCAGAAAATCGGTGAAACCCGTTATTTTGAACTCCTCAAGCCACGATTAATTAAATTAGTGTGTAGTATGCAATCCATTGTGTTATCGAACGGAAAAGTATTAGGCAATTTATTTTATTTTAATGATATTACAAAAGAAGAAGAATCCAATCGTATCAAAGCGGAATTTTTAACGCACGCATCTCACGAATTACGCACCCCGCTTGCTAGTATTCATGGGTATAGTGAATTATTAGAGCATGGAATGATTTCCATCGAAAGCCAGCCAAGTGTAGTTCACATTATTTATGAACAATCAACTTGGTTAATTGCCATGGTGGATGAATTACTCGATTTGCATCGTATTGAAACCCGATCTGGTCATGGCTTTGAAAAAAATAATTATTTTTTCAATGAGTTAATACATGAAACATTGGCTGAATTCTCCGTGCCTAAAGAGCGTCAAGCTGTTATATTATCAACGTTCCAAGATTTAACGGGTATTGAACTTTATGTTGATAAAATAAAGTTTAAACAAGTCATTCACGCTATTATTGATAATGCCTATAAATATTCACCTAATGGAGGCAATGTGTCGCTTTATACACGCATCAATACTGCCAGTAATGCTTTAGAAATTGAAATTACCGATGAAGGACTTGGTGTTGCAGAAAGTGACATTCCGCTCATTTTTGAACGTTTTTTTCGTGTCGATAAAAGTGGTAACATCCCCGGTATCGGTTTAGGTTTAACGATTGCAAAAGAAATTATGTTTTTTTTAAATGGTGAGATTGATTTTAACAGCATACCTAATCAAGGTAGTCGCGTAGTAGTTCGTTTTTATTTATAAATACGACTCATTTGGAGAATGTCGATGGACGTTATCAAACGAAATAATGTATGCATTCAAGGTGACGGGGACTCTATCTTGCTTTATGCTCATGGATTTGGCTGTAGTCAAGCCATGTGGAATCGTATAACCCCTGAATTTAATGCGTCGCATAAACAAATCTTATTTGATTATGTAGGGAGTGGTCAATCCGATTTATCGGCATTTAGCGTTAATCGTTATTCAAGCTTAGAAGGGTATGCACAAGATGTGATTGATATTTGTGATGCGTTAAATTTACAAGAAAACGTCACTTTTGTTGGGCATTCGGTGAGCTGCAGTATTGGACTCATTGCCTCTTTATTATGCCCCCGGTTTTTTAATCAATTTATTTTAATCGGTGCATCGCCCTGTTTCATTAACGTACCACCAGATTATATGGGGGGATTTGAACGGGAAGATTTAATTGATTTGTTAGCACTTATGGATCAAAACTATCTGGGTTGGGCAAATTACCTTGCACCCATTGTCGCAGGTGAACCACAAGGTGGAGCCATCAGTGGTGAATTATCTAATAGTTTCTGTTCAACAGATCCTTTGGTTGCCAAAGTCTTCGCCAAAGCAACTTTTTTTGCAGATAATCGAGAGGAGTTCAGCCGCGTTCTTAAACCTTGTCTTATTTTACAAAATAGCCATGATTCCCTTGCGCCAGTTAGGATTGGAGAATACATGCACCAACAACTCAAGAATAGTCAATTGACCATTTTTGATATTGCAGGTCACTGTGCACACATGACACATCCTGAATTAGTAATCGAAGCAATGAAAAACTATGTGACACTATAGGTCATTCTGCGGGGATACGCGTTCATAAGAGAGCGCGTTAAGTATTGGCTTTTACTACGCTTAACTCTACAAATGACATTTTATATTAAATTTGTGTAAATAATAGCCTAAATGCTGTGCCTCTATTTGGCGCATTCGTTTTTGATTCAACAATGATATGACCTTCTGCTTTGTGCATCATGCCACTAACTGTTGAAAGTCCAAGTCCAGTTCCTTCACCTACTTGCTTTGTTGTAAAGAACGGGTCAAAAATATTCTTTAACACATTTTCTTCAATACCTGTACCGCTGTCTGTAAGACGTAATTCTAATTTACAATACGCGATTCTCAACTTTTAATTTTTTAAAATCACCTTAAATTTCAGCTTATTGTGATTTCGTCTTAATTTATTGCAGACTAAAATCTAGTTTTGAAAGTTAAAAAATGACAATTTTTAGCGTCAATTGTGTGAGTGTGAACTTTTCATAATTCCATGAAATTTACAACATATTGATTTATATGGAATCGATGGACATTAAAAATTGAGCATAGCGTGTTGTAGCATAAATTTTAATAATTTGTCAGTGGGCGTCATTAACAGAACATGATAGCTGAATCTCGTATTTTTGTGGCCACAAAACCTGCAAAAAATACCATAAAAAAATTATTTATTTCAATACTAATCTTCATGATTGCCAAAAATAGAATCTACTTTTAAACTAAACAATATAATCAACAAAAAACGAAAATATTGAATGATACATAAACAGAACGAATTGCATCTGTATTTAAAAGAGATTATTAAAAATGCACATGATAAATTAGACCATCAGCCAATTTTATTACAGTTGCTTGGCGATGTTTCTATTGATGAATATGCTAATGCACTTGCAGCATTACATGGTGTTTATGAGGCTGTCGAAAAAAACATTATGATTTTTTTGGCTAACCAACCAGATTTATTCGATTACCAATCACGAATTAAAATCCTAGCATTAGAAAATGATTTAAAAGACCTTGCGAAACCCCCATTTATTTCAAATATAGAGTTTCCTACTCCAAAGAATGTAGCGGAATTAGTTGGCATGATTTATGTGCTAGAAGGTTCTACGATGGGTGGACAGTTTTTGTCGCGTAAAATTGGAAATAAATATCCTATGCGTTTTTTTAGTGGATATGGTGACAATACCGCTCAAAAATGGCAAGAATTTTGGGTGTTTGCCAATTCAGTTTGTAGCGTTGAGCAATATGAAGATATTGGAAAAATGGCAATTTTATTATTTGGATTGATTGAGTCGCATCTGCAAGATACCACTCAAAACGTTTAAAGACTGTTACGGTTTTTAAGTACCAATTTTAGGATTCAAATAATGATAGACATTAAACAGAAAGAATTTGAAAAAGCACTCGAAAATTGCGCCTCTGAACCTATTCATCTAATAGGAAGTATTCAGCCACATGGCGCCTTGTTGGTATTAAATAATCATTATAAGGTAATACAAACAAGCGAGAACATAGC
>ERZ1034361.1007-NODE-1007-length-16300-cov-10.377304_pt1 | contig 16300 bp, 13 predicted proteins | sample MGYA00520617_ERZ1034361 | MGnify/ENA primary metagenome ERZ1034361 (study PRJEB33736, sample SAMEA104284507) | Azolla filiculoides | biome: Urban; feature: Water surface; material: Ditch water | place: Netherlands | collected 2015-10-28 | depth 0-0.1 m ... | reverse complement strand
CCAGCCTAAAACCGTCATCGACTCACTCTGCCCGAGCACAACCAGACCATCCGAGACAACACCATCAGTGCCGCACACTGGCAAGCTTGGACCGCCTTAAAGCATCCGCGCCAGCGCCGCCTGCAAATGCTCCGAAGGCAGCCGCTTGAAGCCTGAACGGGCAAAGCGCTGCAAGCGCCCTTGCATGAAGGCCACCAACAACGAGGCCACCAACTGCGCGTCGGCCGTGGGGGTGGCTGACTCAATGCCTTTGAGCGACTGCCGCAGCTGCGCTTCGATCTTGTCAAACAGCAAGTTGATGCGTTCTTGCAAGCGTTCGTGCTCCAGCACCAAGGCATCGCCAATCATCACGCGGCTCATGCCTGGGTTTTTCTCGGCAAACTGCAGCAGCAAGGCCACAATGCGGCTGGCCTGCACGGGGCCAGCGGGCTCACGGTCGGTCACCTGACGGATCAGGCCAATCACCGATTGGTCAACAAAGTCGATCAGGCCTTCAAACATCTGCGCCTTGCTGGCGAAGTGTCGGTACAGGGCCGCTTCGCTCACGCCGATCTTGGCGGCCAGGCTGGCCGTGGTCACACGCTCTGCACCGGGCTGCTCCAGCATGGCGGCCAGCGTTTGCAAAATCTGCAAGCGCCGCTCACCCGGGCGCGGGCGTTTGCGTGCAGGCGTCGCGTCCTCGTCTGAAAAACGCTCGCTTTGTGTTTCTTGGTCTGCCATGTCTCCCCCTCTTTTTTAATTCTGGTCACGCAGACGTGCGCGCGCTTTCAACGGCTGCGGATCATGGTGCCGAAGGCTTGCTCGGACAGCACCTCCAGCAGCATGGCGTGGGGCACACGGCCATCGATGATGTGCACCGCGTTGACACCGCTCTTGGCGGCATCGAGTGCACCGGCAATTTTAGGGATCATGCCGCCGCTGATGGTGCCGTCGGCACACAACTCGTCGATGCGGCTGGGCGTCAACTCGGTCAGCAGTTCACCTTGCTTGTCCAGCACGCCACGGATGTTGGTGAGCATGAGCAATTTTTCGGCTTGCAGCACGGTGGCCAACTTGGCGGCCACCACATCGGCGTTGATGTTGTAGCTTTCGTTGTTGGCACCAAACCCAATGGGGCTGACCACGGGGATGAAGGCATCGTCTTGCAAGCAGGTCAAGATGGAAGGGTCAATGCTTTCGATCTCGCCCACCTGGCCCACGTCGTGTTCTTTCGTCGGGTCCTGACTGTCCACCAAGCGCAGTTTTTTGGCGCGAATCAGGCCACCGTCACGGCCCGTCAGGCCCACGGCCTTGCCGCCTGCGCGGTTGATCATGCCCACGATGTCTTGCTGCACTTCGCCGCCCAGCACCCACTCCACCACTTCCATGGTCTCGGCATCGGTCACGCGCATGCCCTGGATGAATTCGCCTTTTTTGCCCAAGCGCTTCAAGGCCGTTTCAATTTGTGGGCCACCGCCGTGCACCACCACCGGGTTCATGCCCACCAGCTTCAGCAGCACCACGTCTTCGGCAAAGGCCTGCTGCAGGGCCGGGTCGGTCATGGCGTTGCCGCCGTATTTGATGACCAAGGTCTTGCCGTGGAACTTGCGGATGTAGGGCATGGCCTGCGCCAGGATCTGGGCCTGGTCATGCGGGGCAACGGTGGGGGCAGCGGTGTTGTCGGTCATGGTGCGTGGCGAAGTGTCAAAAAAGAGGGTTCAAAAGTTCAGAGGATTGTGCCGCAAGCCCGTGACGACTCAGAGGATCTCGGCCAGCATGCGGTTGACGCCTTGCTGCCACGGCGGCAGCACCAGCCCAAAGGCTTCTTGCAGCTTGTGGGTGCTCAAGCGTGAATTCAGCGGCCGCTGGGCGGGCGTTGGAAATGCGGTGGTGGGGACGGGTGCGATTTCGGTCACTTTCAGGCCCTGCTTGGGCTGGAGTTGCCGCGCCTGTGCGATCACGTGGCTGGCATAGCCGTGCCAAGTGGTTTCACCCGAAGCCACCAGGTGGTAAATGCCAGCCAACGCTGGCGTTTGGCTCGCCATGACCTGGCGAATGGCATGGGCGGTCACATCGGCAATCAGGTCTGCGCCGGTGGGTGCACCGTGTTGGTCATCGATCACGGTGAGGCGTTCACGTTCAGCGGCCAGGCGCAGCATGGTCTTGGCAAAGTTGCCACCCCGCGCCGCATACACCCAGCTGGTGCGAAAAATCAGGTGTTTGCAGCTACTGGCGACGATAGCCTGCTCGCCTTCAAGCTTGGTCTGGCCGTAGACGCTGAGCGGGCCGGTGGCATCGCCTTCTTGCCAAGCTTGATCACCCTCGCCGTTGAACACGTAGTCGGTCGAGTAATGCACCAGCCAGGCACCGATTTCGGCGGCGGCTTGCGCCAGTGCGGCCGGTGCGGTGACGTTCAGACAGCGGGCCAACTCGGATTCAGACTCGGCTTTGTCGACGGCCGTGTGGGCGGCGGCATTGACGATCACGTCAGGGCGCCAGTCCCGCACGGTTTGAGCCAGGCGCTCGGGCTGGCTCAAATCACCGCAAAAATCGGTGCTGTGCCGGTCCAGCGCCAGCACCTCGCCCAAGGGTGCCAGGCTGCGTTGCAGCTCCCAACCGACTTGACCGTTTTTGCCTAACAGCAAGATTTTCACAGTGGGTTCCTGTTCATGTTGTACCGCCTATTTTTCACCCCGACTGATCGGGGTTTGCCTTCGTTTTTGTCATCCCCGACCCGATCGGGGATCCATGCCTTTTGCCTTCGACTGCCGTGGATACCCGCATGCGCGGGTATGACAGAGGTGGGAGCGGGTATGACAAATGCCTGTCAACCCCGACCTGATCGGGAGGCATTGCCCTCGCTTTGTCACCCCCGACCTGATCTGTGGGCATTGCCCTCGCTTTGTCACCCCCGACCCGATCGGGGGTCCACGGCTCATGCATATTGTTTGTTCACCCACTCACGGTAAGCGCCGCTTTGCACATGGGCCACCCACTCCGGGTTGGCCAGATACCACGCCACAGTTTTGCGGATGCCGGTTTCAAAGGTCTCGGCAGGCTTCCAGCCCAGCTCGGCTTCGAGTTTGCGTGCGTCAATGGCGTAACGGCGGTCATGGCCCGGGCGATCGGTCACGTAGGTGATCTGGCTGGCGTAGCTGCCACCGGCCTTGGGGCGCATCTCGTCGAGCAGCTTGCACACGGTCTGCACGATCTCGATGTTGGGCTTTTCATTCCAGCCACCCACGTTGTAGGTCTCGCCCAAGCGGCCGCCCGCCAGCACCGTGCGGATGGCGCTGCAGTGGTCTTTCACATACAGCCAATCGCGCACCTGCATGCCGTCGCCATACACCGGCAGGGGCTTGCCCGCCAGGGCGTTGACAATCATCAGCGGGATCAGCTTTTCGGGGAAGTGGTAGGGCCCGTAGTTGTTGCTGCAGTTGGTGGTCAGCACCGGCAAGCCATAGGTGTGGTGCCAGGCACGCACCAAGTGGTCGCTGGCGGCCTTGCTGGCGCTGTAGGGGCTGTTGGGTTCGTAACGGTGCGTCTCGGCAAACGCCGGATCGTCTTTGCCGAGCGAACCATACACCTCGTCAGTCGACACGTGTAAAAAGCGAAAGCCCGCTTTAGTGGGCTTGTCAGCTGCCCCTGTAGGAGCGAGCCCCTGCGCGCGAATGTCTGCATCGGCCAACCCACTCCAATACCCCCGCACGGCTTCCAGCAGCCTGAAAGTGCCCACGATGTTGGTTTCGATGAACTCGCCCGGGCCATGGATGGACCGGTCCACATGGCTTTCGGCGGCAAAATTGATGACGGCGCGGGGCTGGTGCTCGGCCAGCAGGCGGCTCACCAAAGCGCTGTCACCGATGTCGCCTTGCACCAGTTGGTGGCGCGCATCGCCTTGCAGGCTGGCCAGGGTTTCGGGGTTGCCCGCATAGGTGAGTTTGTCGAGGTTGATGACGGCCTCGTTGCTGGCGGCCAGCCAATCGAGGACAAAGTTGGCGCCAATGAAGCCGGCGCCGCCGGTGACGAGAATGGTCATGAGGATGCGGATCTGGTGGGTGCCACGGGACGCGGAACCTCTGTGTTGAGATTTTAGAAGCATTGCGCTCGAACGCAGGTTAAAGTGACACCTTGTTCAGGAAGTGCATCATGGCCAAATCAAACGACACCACGCGCAGCAAAGCGAGCGCCACCGCGCAACAAGATGGCACCGCGCCACCCGCCCAGCACGTCTGGCTGGCAGGCTTGGGGGCCATGGCCAAAGCCCAGGAGCAAGGCAGCAAAGCGATTGAAGCCCTGGTGAATGACGGTTTGGCCTTTCAGCGGAAAAGCCAGGCCGAAGCACAACAGCGCCTGCAAGAAGCCACCGAACGCCTGAGCCACATGGCCAGCGACTTTGGCCAGCAAACCTCTGGCCGGGTGGACAAACTGGAACACTTGTTTGAAGACCGTGTGGCCAAGGCTTTGCACCGCTTGGGCATGCCCACGCTGCTGGACATTCAGATGCTGACCGACCGTGTGGCGCAACTGGAAGCGCAGCTTGCAGGGCTGCCAACGAAGGGCGCGCCCAAACCGGCGTCGACCACCGCAAAAAACACAGTGGCAGCGACCGGCAAAACGGTCAAAGCCAAACCCCAAGCGGCCAGCGCCGCCAAGCGTCCCAAAAAGACGGTTTGATTGATCGGCGCCGTCTTCAGCCATGGCCAAAAAAGCCCCCCGCCGCACCGCCGAGCGCATTGCCGAGGTCACGCTGGAGCTGTTCAACCGCTTCGGTGAACCCAACGTATCAACGACGCTGATCTCGGCCGAACTCAACATCAGTCCGGGCAACCTGTACTACCACTTCGCATCGAAAGACGCCTTGGTCAACCGCTTGTTTGACCAATACGAAGTGGCCATGCTGGGCCTGCTGGATGCCGCACCGGATGTGCAAGACGTCGAGGACGCCTGGTTTTTTCTGCACTCGCTGTTCGAGCAGGTTTGGAGCCACCGATTTTTGTACCGCGACCTGAACAACCTGCTGTCGGGCAATCGGCACCTGGAAACGCATTTTCATGCGGTGCTGGAGCGCAAAACCCACGCCTTCAGGCTGATGCTGGAGTCATTGGCCGCAGCAGGACTGATGCGCATCGATCCGGACAACATCGAAACCCTGTCGGCCAGCATGTCGGTCATGGTGACGTATTGGCTGAGCTATGAATATGTGCGCAACCCCCGGCAAGCCCTGGAGCCCGCCAGCGCCGGGCTGGCTCTGACCCGGGGCGCACAACATGTGCTGGCGCTTTTAACGCCTTACATGGCCAACACGGATTTGCAAACCCATCTGCAAGGTTTGACGGCGGCTTACAGCTCGCCCGAACACTGATGCAGCCAGGCGGCCGTCAGGCAAACCGCAGAGTCGCCATGGCCAACAGGCCGTCAAAAATCAGGTTGTCCACCAGTTCAAATTGCAGCGACATGCTGGGTGCCATTTTCCAGCCCGCGCCACCGGTCATGATGCACAGAGGCTCTTGCCCGGTGTGCTCACGCAGGTGATGCACCATGCGCTCGCATGCACCCGCAATGGCGTAGGTACCGCCACTGGTCAGGGCGTCGCTGGTATTGGTCGGAAAAGGCGTGACTTCACCGGTCGGAACGTGCAAACCCGCTGTACCCGACTCCAGTGCGCGCAGCATGATGCCGTGGCCCGGCAAGATCAATCCACCCAAAAATCGGCCCTCGGCATCGATCGCCTCGACCGTCACCGCCGTGCCCACCATGACCACCACCAGCGGACGCGGTGCCCCCCCCTGCGCCAGCATGCGCTGGCGCGCACCGATCATGGCCACCCAACGGTCTGCCCCAAGCCGGCTGGGGTGGTCATAACCATTGGTCAGTCCCGCCTCTTGCACGCTGGGGACCACCCATTTGGGGTGAATGTCCCATATTTCCATCTGCTCTTGTACGCGGCGTTTGATGGCATCACCCGCCACCACGCAGCCCAACATGTGTTCGGGCTCGGGCAAGTCGGCCCAAGGGCCTTCGGCCAGGCGGTCGATGTTTTCCAGAAACTCCGCACCATGGGCCAGCAAAGCGGCATCGGGGTGGGGCCGCTCATAGAGCGCCCATTTGAGCCGGGTGTTGCCGACGTCAAGTGCTAAAAAAGTCATGGCAGGATGATAATGACTTTCATGCCCTCCCAACCTCATGACATTCCCCACCTGAGCGCACAGGCACTGTCCCGCGCCATTCACCACAAGCAGGTTTCCTGCCGCGACGTCATGGCCGCCACCCTGACGCAAGTCGACCGGCTCAACCCGGGCAGCCATGCCATCGTCAGCCGCGTGGCACACGATGTGCTGCTGCAACAAGCCGATGAACGCGACGCCCAACTCGCGCGCGGGCAATCCATGGGTTGGCTGCATGGCATGCCCCAGGCCATCAAGGACTTGTCCAATGTGCAAGGTCTGCGCACCACCTTGGGCAGCCCGTTGATGAAAGATTTTGTGGCCAGCGAAGACGGCCTGATGGCACAGCGCATGAAAGCGGCCGGGGCCATCGTCATCGGCAAGACCAACACACCCGAGTTTGGTTTGGGCTCGCACACCTTCAACGAGGTGTTCGGCCCCACCCGCAACGCGTGGGACCCGAGTAAGTCGGCGGGCGGCAGCAGTGGCGGTGCCGCTGTGGCACTGGCCCAGCGCATGCTGAGCGTGGCAGATGGCTCGGACTTCATGGGCAGCCTGCGCAACCCGGCGGGCTGGAACCACGTGTTTGGCATGCGCCCCTCGCAAGGCCGTGTGCCCATGTGGCCTGCGCAAGACGTGTTCATTGCGCAACTGGGCACCGAAGGCCCCATGGCCCGGCATGTGCGCGACCTGGCCATGCTGCTGTCGACGCAAGCTGGTCCGCACGCCTTCAGCCCCTTGAGCCTGACGCAAGACCCGGCCGTGTTCGCGGGCTCATTGGAGAGCGATCCCAAAGGTCAGCGCATCGGCTGGCTGGGCAACCTGCAAGGCTATTTGCCCATGGAAAAAGGCATTCTGGACCTGTGTCAATCGGCGTTGAAAAGCTTTTTGGGCATGGGCTGCACAGTGGACGAGGCCGTGCTGGGCATGCCACCCGAGCAGGTCTGGCAAGCCTGGCTGGTCTGGCGCCAGGCCCTGGTCGGGCCGCGTGTCGCACCTTTTTTGGTGAACGCGGCCAATCGCGAAAAAATCAAGCCCGAAGCGCTGTGGGAACACGACCAATCGCTGACCTTGACCGGCGCGCAACTGATGTCGGCCAGCGCCACACGCACGCGGTTTTTCCAGAGCATGCTGCAGCTGTTTGAACGCTTTGATGTGCTGGCCATTCCGGTGGCGCAAACCTGGCCGTTTGACGTGTCGCTGCGCTGGCCACAAAGTGTGGCGGGCCGCCCCATGGACACCTACCACCGCTGGATGGAGGTGGTGATTTACGCCACCTTTGCGGGCTTGCCGTCCATCAGCGTGCCTGCAGGCTTTGGTGCCAACGGTTTGCCCATGGGCTTGGCCTTGATTGGCAAACCCCAGGGCGACCTGGACTTGCTGAAACTGGCACACGCTTACGAGATGGCCAACCAGGACATGATCGCCAAACAGCCGCCCGGCATTTGAAAGCCTGGACCCCGGGTCTTCGCCCGGGGTGACAAAAACAAAAGTGGTCGAATGGGTCTTGATCCCGTCACGCAATCCCAGACTTGATCCATTCAAACCATCCGGGACTTGATCTATTCAAACCATCCGAGACTTGATCTATTCACGTCATCCCAGACTTGATCTATTCACGTCATCCCGGACTTGATCCGGGATCCATGGCTTCGACCGCCATGGATACCCGCATTCGCGGGCATGACGTTCCTTGTCCGACGCCGCGTTGCCCTCAAGCTTGGTTCAAGCGAGTCCAGCCGGTCAAATCCAGCGAAGCCAGCGCCATGATCTTGGCCGAATCGACCAGCTCCTGAATGCCCACGTATTCATCGGGTTGGTGCGCCAGATCCAGTATGCCCGGGCCGTAGGCGATGCAATCTTGCAGCTTGCCCGTGCGCACGATGTGCTTTTGGTCATAGGTGCCTGGGCTGGCGATGTAGCTGGGCTCGCGCCCCAGCACGCGGGCAATGGCGCGGGCGGTAGCGTCCACCACCGGTGCGTCTTTGGGCGTGGCGGTGGGCACAAAACTCATGATGTCGCGGATGCCGTAGTCAAAGCCCGGCCGGGTGCGCTTGAGTTCGTCGAGCATGTCGATGATTTCCTGCTTGACGGCTTCGAGGTTTTCTTCGGCAATGAAGCGCCGGTCGAGCACCGTGCGGCAGCTGTGTGCCACCACTGGCGCGGGCGTTTGCGCCGTGGGCCAGCCGCGCGCGTCGTTGGCGTAGTGCTGCTCGACCTGGCCGCCGTGGATGCTGTTGATGTTGAGCGTGCTCACCCGTGCGCCCGGCGGCTCCACCGGCTCGGCGGTGTGGCGACCTTCCAGGCGCGGCTGCAATTGTGTCTCCAGCAAATGGATGAAGGCGCTCATGTGGTTGATGGCGCTGTCGCCCAAAAAAGGCATGGAGCCATGCGCAATGCGGCCCCGGGTTTCGACCTCACCCCACCACACGCCCCGGTGGCCCAGACAGATGCGGTCCACCCCCAGCGGCTCAGGAATGATCACATGGTGCACACGCGGTTTGCTGAAGTAGCCGCGCTCGGCCAGATAGCCCACGCCCGCAAAACCGCCCGATTCTTCGTCCACCGTGCCGCTGATTTCCAGTGCGCCCGGAATCGGCAAGCCCGACTCGATCAGGGCTTCGCAGGCGATGATGCTGGACGCCAGCCCTCCCTTCATGTCGCAGGTGCCACGGCCATACACGCGGCCGTTGGCCACCTGCCCGCCAAAAGGCTCATAGGTCCAGCCTGAACCGGCTTCGACCACGTCGATGTGGCTGTTGAAGTGCACGCACTCGCCGGTCGAGCCGCCTTGCCAGCGCGCCACCACATTGGTGCGGGGGTGGCTGTCGCTGTCGCCGGGGGCGCCAATGGCCCGGACATATTCGACCGCAAAACCCTTTTTCGACAGCCGCTCGCCAATGAAATGGGCACAGGCTTCATAAGCGTCCCCGGGCGGATTGACGGTGGGGATGCGCACCAGCTCTTGCGTGAGGGCTGTGACCTCCTCGCGTTTGGCTTCGATGCGGTCCAGGAGCTTTTGAGCAGAGGCGTTCATGGCCTCAGTCTATCGCCCGCCACTGCAAGCGCGAAGTCACTCAGAGCTCAGAAACCAGGAATCGCGGTCAATTTTGCTGCCAAGGCAGGCCGCGATAGCGCCAGCCGCCCTTGAGGCCGCGGTGCGCCTGCTCGTCCGGGTCGCCCTCAAAGCCTTCCAGAATGTTGTAAGCCTGCAAGCCCAACTCGGTCGCGCGCTGGGCGGCGGCAATCGATCGCACACCGCTGCGGCACAACAGCACCAGCTTTTTGCCGCCAACGCCCAAGGCCTGCACGCCAGCGTCAAACCCCGGGTTCATCGCCATGCCGGGCCACTGCTTCCAGGCCAATGCATGGGCACCGGGCACAAACCCCACCCAAGCGCGCTCGGCGTCGGTGCGCACATCGACCAGTTCGGCCTCGCCCGACTGGACCCACGCCCACGCCAAATCGGGGCTGATGTCCCCTGCGTAACCTGCAGCAGGCTGCACGCCGGCCGGCAAATAGATTTGAGGCGCATTCATGGGGGGCTCCTGTAGGGCAAAAAACAGGCCCGAATGATAACTTTTCAGGCCCAGACCGAGCCGAATCAGGTCGTCAGTGACAGGAAAGCCACCACCGGCTAAGATGCGGGTCTTGATTGACGTTTACGTCAACGTCAACTGAACAACCCAAGAGACAACCATGACCGACCTGTCTGCCGAATTCAAAGCCTTGGCCGAATACCGACCCGCCAACAAAGTCCGTTTTGTCACCGCCGCTTCTCTTTTTGACGGCCACGACGCGGCCATCAACATCATGCGCCGCATCCTGCAAAGCATGGGCGCCGAAGTGATCCACCTGGGCCACAACCGCTCGGTGGACGAGGTGGTGACGGCTGCGCTGCAAGAAGACGCGCAGGGCATCGCCATCAGTTCCTACCAGGGTGGCCACAACGAATACTTCAGCTACATGGTCGATCTGCTCAAAGCCCGGGGCGGCGAGCACATCAAAGTGTTTGGCGGCGGCGGCGGCGTGATCGTGCCGGCCGAGATTCGCGCCCTGGCCGACAAAGGCGTGCGGATTTTCAGCCCCGAAGACGGCCAAAAAATGGGCCTGGCCGGGATGATTGGCGAGATGGTCATGCGCTGCGACCAGGACGTGAGCCCACTGGCCCCCAAAGACGTGGCAGCGATACAGGGCCACGGCGAGATGAACTGGCGCGCACTGGCCCAACTGATCACCGCTTTGGAAAACGACAAGGCCGATGCCAGCGTGGTCCAAGCCGTGCGCGAACAGGCGGCGAGCAAGAAAGTGCCCGTGCTCGGCATCACCGGCACCGGCGGTGCGGGCAAGTCGTCGCTCACCGACGAACTGATCCGCCGCCTGCGCTTGGACCAAGACGATGCGCTGCGCGTGGCCGTGATCTCGATCGACCCATCCCGCCGCAAGAGTGGCGGGGCCTTGCTGGGCGACCGCATCCGCATGAACGCGATTTCGCCTTGGTCCCAAGGCCCCCGCGTGTTCATGCGCTCGCTGGCCACGCGTGACTTTGGCAGTGAGATTTCAGCCGCCCTGCCCGACGTGGTGGCGGCCTGCAAGGTGGCGGGTTTTGATGTGATCGTGGTGGAAACGTCCGGCATTGGCCAGGGCGACGCCGCCATCGTGCCGCATGTGGATGTGCCCATGTACGTGATGACGCCCGAGTTTGGCGCGGCCAGCCAGCTCGAAAAAATCGACATGCTGGACTTTGCCGAGTTCGTGGCCATCAACAAGTTCGACCGCAAAGGCGCGAGCGACGCCTTGCGTGACGTGGCCAAACAGGTTCAGCGCAACAAGGAAGCCTGGACAGTACCCACCGAACAGATGCCTGTGTTTGGCACCATGGCCGCCCGTTTCAACGACGACGGCGTGACCGCGCTGTACCAAGCGCTCAAAACCCGCTTGGCCGAGCTGGGCATGCCCACCACCGAAGGCCGTTTGCCGGTGGTCAACGTGCGCCACAGCACCCACCAGAACCCGGTCGTGCCGTCCGCACGCACCCGCTACCTGGCCGAAATCAGCGACACCGTGCGTGGCTACAAAAAGCGCGCCGTGGCCCAAGCCCGCCTGGCCCGTGAAATCCAGCAACTGCGCGCAGCCGCCCGCATGCTCGAAGAAGGCAAACCCGGCCGCGCCAAGGCTTCGGAAGCCGCCATTGACCTGGCCGTGGCCCGCGAACAAACCCAAGACCCGACCGCCCGCAAACTGCTGGCCCAGTGGCCCGACATGCAAAATGCCTACGCGGGCGACGAGTACGTGGTGAAAATCCGCGACAAGGAAATCCGGACTGCGCTCACCACCAAGAGCCTCTCAGGCACCACCATCCGCAAGGTGGCGCTGCCCAAATACGAAGACGACGGCGAAGTGCTCAAGTGGCTGATGCTGGACAACGTGCCCGGCAGCTACCCCTACACCTCGGGCACCTTTGCCTTCAAGCGCGAAGGCGAAGACCCCACTCGCATGTTTGCCGGTGAAGGTGACCCCTTCCGCACCAACCGCCGCTTCAAACTGGTCAGCGAAGGCCTGCCCGCCAAGCGCCTGTCCACCGCGTTTGACTCGGTCACGCTGTACGGCAACGACCCCGACCTGCGTCCGGACATCTACGGCAAGATCGGCAACTCGGGCGTGAACGTGGCAACGCTCGACGACATGAAGGTGCTGTACTCAGGCTTTGACCTGTGCAACCCGACCACCAGCGTGTCGATGACCATCAACGGACCTGCGCCGTCTATCCTGGCCATGTTCATGAACACGGCCATCGACCAGAACATCGACAAGTTCAAAGCCGAGAACGGCCGCGAACCCACCGAAACCGAGACTGCAAAAATCAAGGAATGGGTGCTGGCCAATGTGCGCGGCACGGTGCAGGCCGATATTTTGAAAGAAGACCAGGGCCAGAACACCTGCATCTTCTCGACCGAGTTCTCGCTCAAGGTCATGGGCGACATCGCGCAGTATTTTGTGCACCACGATGTGCGCAACTTCTACTCGGTGTCCATATCGGGCTACCACATCGCCGAAGCCGGGGCCAACCCGATCAGCCAGCTGGCCTTCACGCTGTCCAACGGTTTCACCTTTGTGGAAGCCTACCTGGCGCGCGGCATGCACATCGACGATTTCGCGCCCAACTTGTCCTTCTTCTTCAGCAACGGCATGGACCCAGAATACACCGTGCTCGGCCGCGTGGCGCGCCGCATCTGGGCGGTGGCCATGAAAGAAAAATACGGCGCGAACGAGCGCAGCCAAAAGCTCAAGTACCACATCCAGACCTCGGGCCGCTCGCTGCACGCGCAAGAGATCCAGTTCAACGACATCCGCACCACGCTGCAGGCGTTGATCGCGATCTACGACAACTGCAACAGCCTGCACACCAACGCGTTTGACGAAGCCATCACCACGCCCACCGAAGACTCGGTGCGCCGCGCCATGGCGATCCAGCTCATCATCAACCGCGAATGGGGCCTGGCCAAAAACGAGAACCCGAGCCAAGGCGCCTTCATCATCGACGAACTCACCGAGCTGGTCGAAGAAATGGTGCTGGCCGAGTTTGAAAAGATCGCCGAACGTGGCGGTGTGTTGGGCGCGATGGAAACCGGCTACCAGCGCGGCAAGATTCAAGACGAGTCCATGCACTACGAGATGCTCAAGCACACCGGCGAGCTGCCCATCATTGGCGTGAACACCTTCCGCAACCCCAAGGGTGATGCAGTCATGGACACGCTGGAACTGGCCCGCTCGACCGAGGAAGAAAAGCAGTCGCAATTGAAGCGCCTGAACGACTTTCACGCCCTGCACGCTGCCGAATCGCCAGCCATGCTCAAGCGCCTGCAACAGGCCGTGATCGACAACGGCAACGTGTTCGAGGTGCTGATGGACGCGGTGCGGGTCTGCTCGCTGGGCCAGATCACCAACGCGCTGTTTGAGGTGGGCGGGCAGTACCGGCGCAATATGTAAGGCAGGCAAAACCGAAACATTGGATGTGCACAATGGGGCCATGCAAAGACCGACACCCTTCATCGCCCCCGAAGTGTTTGACAGCGCCGATGCCGCCTTGGCCCGGGTGCAGGCCATTTACGAGCAAAGCCTGAACCACCTGCGCGAGGCCATGCGCCGCTATGTGGCGGGCGAACCCATGGTGGACAAGATCCGCGCCTGCTACCCCTTTGTGCGGCTGCAGACCACCACCGGCTGGGTGCCGCCCAAGAGTCTGGAGACCGAATGGCTGAGCTACGGCTTTGTGGCCACCGCCGGGCGCTACGAAACCACGCTGACGCGCCCCGACCTGTTTGCCGTGTACCTGCGCCAGCAGTTTGCGCTGCTGCTGGCCAACCACGGCGTGGCGCTGGAGGTGGGCACCAGCCAGTTGCCGATTCCGGTGCATTTTTCGTTTGCCGAAAACGACCACATCGAAGGCGAGATGAGCGCCGAGCGCCGAACCCAAATGCGCGAGGTGTTTGACTTGCCCGATCTGACGGCCATGGACGACGGCATCGCCAACGGCACGTACGAACCCGCACCCGGCCAACCCGCGCCCCTGTCGCTGTTCACCGCGCCGCGCATCGACTATTCGCTGCACCGGCTGCGCCACTACTGTGGCACCAACCCGGCGCACTTCCAGAACTTTGTGCTGTTCACGAACTACCAGTTCTACATCGACGAATTCATTGCGCTGGGCCATGCCGAAATGGCCAAATCGGACAGCCCTTATGTGGCCTTTGTGGAGCCGGGCAACGTGGTCACGCGCCGCGTGGGTCTGAGCGCCCAAGCCGAAGACGCCTTGGGCGCGGCCCCGCCACGCCTGCCGCAAATGCCGGGCTACCACCTGGTGCGCGAAGACCACAACGGCATCACCATGGTCAACATCGGGGTCGGCCCGGCCAACGCCAAGACCATCACCGACCACATCGCGGTGCTGCGCCCGCACAGTTGGCTGATGCTGGGCCACTGCGCGGGCCTGCGCACCACGCAGCAGCTGGGCGACTACGTGCTGGCCCATGCCTATGTGCGCGAGGACCATGTGCTCGACGAAGAGCTGCCGCTGTGGGTGCCGATTCCCGCGTTGGCCGAAATCCAGGTGGCGCTGGAGCGTGCGGTGTCCGAGGTCACGGGTTGTCATGGCGCGGACCTCAAACGCCTCATGCGCACCGGCACCGTGGCCAGCACCGACAACCGCAACTGGGAGTTGCTGCCCACCCAGAACGCGGCCACCACGCCCCAACGCCGTTTCAGCCAGAGCCGCGCCGTGGCGCTCGACATGGAGAGCGCCACGATCGCGGCCAACGGCTTTCGCTTTCGGGTGCCCTACGGCACCTTGCTGTGCGTGAGCGACAAGCCGCTGCATGGCGAGATCAAGCTGCCGGGCATGGCCAACCACTTTTACCGCGAGCGGGTGAACCAGCACCTGCAAATCGGCATCCGGGCGCTTGAACTGCTGCGCGCTGCAGGCCCGGCCCAACTGCACAGCCGCAAACTGCGCAGCTTTGCCGAAGTCGCTTTCCAGTGACGGGGGTCAAGGTCTGGCCCCTGTAGGTCGGTGGCTTCAGCCCCGACACGATGGATCACGAACACTTGTCGGGGCTGAAGCCGCCGACCTACAAAACGATCACCTCCTACAATGAACACCATGAAAATCCTCTTCGTTGCCGACCCTCTTGAGTCCTTCAAAATTTACAAGGACACCACGTTTTCGATGATGCGCGAGGCGCAAAAGCGCGGACACCAGGTCGTGGCATGCGAGATGACCGATGTGCGCTGGCAGCAAGGCGAAGCGGTATCGGCGCAGGTACGCGAAATCCGTCTGACGGGTGACCCCACGACTTGGTTCTCCGAAACCGGCACCGGCCGTGCCGCATTGAAAAATTTTGACGCAGTGGTCATGCGCAAAGACCCACCCTTTGACAGCGAATACTTTTACGCCACCCACCTGTTGGGCCAAGCCGAGCGCGAAGGTGCCAAGGTGTTCAACAGCCCTGCCGCGCTGCGCGATCACCCTGAAAAATTGGCCATCATGGAGTTCCCGCAATTCATTGCGCCCACGCTGGTCACCCGCAGCGAAGCGGACATCCGTGAGTTCCACGCCAAGCATGGCGACATCATTTTGAAGCCGCTGGACGGCATGGGCGGCATGGGCATTTTCAAGGTCGGTGCCGATGGCCTGAACCTGGGCGCGATCATCGAAACCCTGAACCAAGGCGGCGCCCAGACGGTGATGGTGCAGAAGTTTTTGCCGGGCATCGCGAAAGGCGACAAACGCGTGCTGCTGATCGGCGGCAAGCCCGTGCCATTTTGTCTGGCGCGCATTCCCCAGGGCGGCGAGGTGCGTGGCAACCTGGCCGCTGGCGGCAAAGGCGTGGCCCAACCGATTTCGGCACGCGACCGCGAAATCGCAGAAGCCTTGGGGCCGATCCTGTTTGCTCGTGGCCTCATGCTCGTGGGCCTGGACATCATTGGCGACAGCCTGACCGAGATCAACGTGACCAGCCCGACCTGCTTTCAGGAAATCACCGACCAGATGGGCTGCGACGTGGCTGCGCTGTTCATGGAAGCGGTGGAAGCGGCACTTTAAGCGCTGCGCCTTGAAGCCCGGTTAAACCATCTGTCGGACCTGAAGGTCCGACCTACCTTTTCAGATCGCCGTCTTCAAAGGTGTACAAACGCCCCGGCTCAAAGGCCACCCAGGCTTCGTCGGTGGTCAGCGGGGTGGTGACCACCACCGCCACCCGATCGGTCTCACGGGTGTGGTCGGCAAAATTCACACTCAAATCGTCATCGCTCAACGTCGCTTGCGTGAAAGGATGCCTGCGCAGCACGTAATGCAGGTTAGTGCTGGCATGCGCCCACAGCGCCTGCCCGTTGGACAACAAGAAATTGAACGTGCCAAACCGGGCGATTTGCGGCACCAGCTCGCGCAAAGTCAATGACAACTCTGCCACGCTGGGCACGCTGGCGTGCGACTTGGCCAGCTCTTGCATGAGCCAGCAAAACGCCCGCTCGCTGTCGGTTTTCCCCACGGGCTTGAAGCTGCCGTGCATCCGCGGCGCATAGTCCACCAAATTGCCGTTGTGCGCAAACACCCAGTAGCGCCCCCACAGTTCACGCACAAAGGGGTGGCAGTTTTC
>ERZ1034361.1006-NODE-1006-length-16302-cov-3.181387_pt1 | contig 16302 bp, 11 predicted proteins | sample MGYA00520617_ERZ1034361 | MGnify/ENA primary metagenome ERZ1034361 (study PRJEB33736, sample SAMEA104284507) | Azolla filiculoides | biome: Urban; feature: Water surface; material: Ditch water | place: Netherlands | collected 2015-10-28 | depth 0-0.1 m ... | reverse complement strand
GGATATGTGACCGTAAACTTGGCTCTCGAAATCGTCACTTCCCTATCTTCCAAGGGTTGACGCATCACTTCGAGAACGTCTCTCTTAAATTCCGGCAATTCGTCCAAAAACAAAACGCCGTTGTGCGCCATGGAAATTTCACCGGGTTGCGGATAACTCCCTCCCCCGACAAGCGCCACGTTCGAAATAGTATGATGTGGACTCCTGAACGGTCGTTGATTCATCAAACCCACTTCTTTTAGTTTACCGGCAACACTATGAATTTTGGTGGTTTCTAGTGCTTCACGCAACGTCATGGGTGGTAAAATACTAGGCAAACGTTTAGCGAGCATAGTTTTTCCGGCGCCAGGTGGACCAATAAGAATAATATTATGTCCTCCGGCAGCAGCAATTTCCATACAGCGTTTTATACTTTCCTGACCTTTGACATCCGAAAAATCAAATTCTGGAAAATCTAATGTTTTATAAAACTCTGCTCTGGTATCTATAGTTGTAGGTTCTAAAGTGCCTTTGCCTTCAAGAAAATCAATTACTTCTTGCAGATTATCGACACCATAAACATTCAATCCGGCTACAATAGCCGCTTCTTTTACGTTTTGCTTTGGAAGAAAAAAACCTTTAAACCCTTCTTCTTTGGCTTTTATGGCAATGGGTAATGCACCGCGAATAGGCTGTAAACTTCCATCAAGTGAAAGTTCTCCCATAATGATGTATTTATCTATTTCATCGGCTTTTATTTGGGCGGAAGCCACGAGAATTCCAATGGCTAAAGTCAAATCATAGGCAGAACCCTCTTTTCGCAAATCGGCAGGCGCCATATTGATAGTGATTTTCTTGCCTGGCATGGCGTACCCATTATTTTTGAGTGCAGCGGCAATTCGGTAGCTGCTTTCTTTAATCGCATTGTCTGGTAAACCAACTAAGTGGTACCCGATACCTTTATCAATATTGACTTCGACGGTAATAGTTGTGGCTTCGACACCAAAAACAGCACTTCCAAAAACTTTAACTAACATAACTTTAGATTTCTCTAAAAGTAAAACAAAAATCAATATTATAATAGTAATCCTCCTATTAAATTTTAATTTTAGATTTTATCTGATGGAAATACTAACCCAACTTGAGTTCTCACTTCATCAACTATTTTGATAAGATCTAAACTGTTTTGATGGGACCAAAGAGTGCTTTCAATTTTATTTTCTTTGATACAACTATGACATTCTTCTATTTCATAAGTATATCCTTTGCCTTTTGTGGGCAATTTAAACTTCACTTTTCCATTATTTGTCAATAATGAATACGATTGTGCTTGATACCAAAGTGGATTCAAAATTAATCGGCCTGAAGTACCGCTTATTGTTGCTTTCATATTTGAAGAAGAAACAAAACTGGAATGTAAAACGGCTTGTGCTTGATTGTAATTCAGAATCATGGCTGTTTGCAAATCAGCACCCGATTCATGAAAATTTGATTTTGCGAGAATTTCGTTTGGAATACCCAAAATTAAATAAGCTAGAAATAAAGGATATACTCCAATGTCTAAAAGAGAGCCGCCGCCTAACTTTAAATCGGTCATTCTATTACCATTTAGATTTTCAACATGAAAAGCAAAATCAGCATTAACGTATTTAACCGTTCCTATCTCTCCATTTTTAATTTTCAAAAGTGCTTCTCTGACGGACGGATTAAATCGCGTCCAAAAAGCTTCCATAAAAAATTTGTTGTTTTCCTTTGATGCTTCAATCATTTGCAACGCATCGGTATAACGCAAAGCAATTGGTTTTTCACACAGAACATGTTTATTGTTTTGTAACGCTTTAATCGTTATTGCTGTATGAGAATCATGGGGAGTCGCAATGTAAAGAATGTCAATTTCAGCATCTGTAATAATTTCTTCGTAGGATCCATATGCTTTTTTGCAATGATATAGTTGAGCAAATTCTTTTGCTTTATCTAAATTTCTTGAAGCCACAGCGGTTATTTCTGCTCCTTCAACAAGTAATAACTCTTTTGCAAATTGGTGGGCAATAGATCCCAAACCAATAATACCCCACTTTACTTTTTCTTTCATTTTTATAGTATCATAAACATTTTAACCAATAATTTTCAGTATACAAAAGCAATTTGAATACAAAACTTAAAGAGCTTCTGATTTACATTCAAATATAGTGCATCAACAGCACTTTTACAGAAATCAAGCCTTGAAAAACCATTCTGCAAAGTGTTAATTATAGGCTCAAAAAAAAGGGATTGACAAACCTAAAGCTTAAATTAGCAAAACATTAGCACTGAAAACAGCTAATTTAAATTATTTTTGAAACTCATAAATTATATAAAATAAAACCATGGGACTATTTAACGCCATATTAGGCAACGCATCAGAAGTATCAATTGAAAATGTTTCTAAAGAGTTTCAACCCATTCTTATAGATGGAGAAATAATCGAAAAAGCATATAAACTCATCAAAGACATGTTTGTCTTTACCAATAAAAGATTAATCTTGGTCGAAAAGCAATTGGTAGGAACTAAAGTAGATTATATGTCAATTCCGTATTTCAATATCAAAAAATTCTCTAAAGAAAGCGCCGGAATACTCGATTTAGATGCCGAATTAAAAATTTGGCTGAACAATGACTCCACTCCTATAGTGAAGCAATTTGGAAAAGGAGGTAATAATATAAATGAAGTATATAAAATCTTAAGTCAGCATATTTTAGGATAAATTAAAAGAATTATACAATAAAGGAGATAATTTTTTAAATAAATGTATCTCCTTTTATATTTTTAATTTAAATATCTTTATTTTTTATAGATCTATCTGTTATTAGCCTTAAATACGTACAATAATTACCTCTAAAATCAATTAAAACCAATAATTCATCATTAATAATTTATAAAATATCTCAATTATTTGCGACATACCCATAAAATTACAGGGGGTAAAATATAAATATGATAAAAATTAATTTTTATTTATGATTTTTAATGGGGGTATGAAATGATTTTATATTTTTATCGAAATTTAAAACTAAAAACTAATAACTATGCGAAAGATTATTTTAAGTGTGATATTGATCACAATTTTGGTATTATCCCTTTTTTCAAATTATTTTCTTACTGAATCAACAACTTTAGGAGAACATGTTGTTGCCTTAAAATTAGATACCGGAGATACGGCTTGGATGATCGTTGCCTCAGCTCTTGTATTAATAATGACTCCTGGACTTGGTTTCTTTTATGGTGGTATGGTAGGTAAGAAAAATGTTATCAGCACCATGTTACAAAGTTTCATGGCTATGGTAATTGTAACCGTTCTTTGGGTTGTAATTGGATTTGGATTATGTTTTGGACCATCAATTGGCGGTTTTATTGGTAACCCAACATCAAATATGTTTTTTCAAGGTGTAGGCTCTAATACAGCTTGGGAATTAGCTCCAACTATTCCTTTTATCTTGTTTGCGTTTTTTCAAGCAAAATTTGCAATTATCACACCTGCTTTAATAACTGGAGCTTTCGCAGAACGTGTTCGTTTTTGGGCTTACTTATTATTCATGGTTTTATTTATATTATTAATATACGCTCCATTATGTCACATGACTTGGCATCCTGATGGAATGTTCTTTAAAATGGGAGTATTAGACTTCGCTGGTGGTACTGTAGTACACATGAGTGCTGGTTGGGCTGCTCTTGCAGGAGCAATGTTCTTAGGAAAAAGAAAAGTTCAAAAAGTAAATCCTGCTCGTATTACTTACGTATTATTAGGTACAGGTTTATTATGGTTTGGTTGGTTTGGTTTCAACGCAGGATCTGCTGTAGGTGCTAGCGGTCTTGCTGCACAAGCTTTAGGAACTACTACAGTTGCTGCTGCTGCTGCTGCAATGGCTTGGGTATTCCTTGATAAAATTTTAGGACACAAATTATCTGCAATGGGAGCTTGTATCGGTGCAGTTGTTGGTTTAGTTGCCATCACTCCTGCTGCTGGTTTCGTAAGCATTCCTCACGCAATGACAATTGGTATAGTTGCAAGTATTATAAGTAATCTTGTAGTAAGCAAATTTCCTAAAGGAAAAATTGATGATGCTTTAGATGTATTTGCTTGTCACGGTGTAGGTGGTATGGTTGGTATGCTTTTAACAGGTGTATTTGCTTCAAAATCTGTAAATTCAATTGTAGGAGACAATCAAGGTTTAATTTTTGGTGATGCTACATTGTTTTTAATCCAATTAAAAGCGCTTGTTTTGGTTTCTGTATTCGCATTCTGTGCTTCTTATGCTTTATTCTTTATTGTTAACAAAATCACTCCATTAAGAGTTAGTGAAGACAAAGAAGAATTAGGATTAGATATTTCTCAACATGGTGAATATTTATAATAAATAAACCAATATCAAATAAATAACCAATTATTTAAAACACTCTAAAAATTAGTTTTTAGAGTGTTTTTTTTTATCTGATACTCTCCATTTGGGCATGCCACCATTAGAAAAAGGGGCTGTTCAAGAGTCTGGATAAAAGCCCCTTTCTCTAATGCTGTCGGGCTATACGCACTACTTCGGTAGTTTGCTGCTATCCCTCATGCAAAAAAACCAATAAACCCTACAGCATTCCACAAAAAAAATCCCAATCGGTATAAGATTGAGATTTGATAGCAGTACGTATGAAAATCATTAAAATTAAATCTTATTTCAAATCAAAGATTAAATATTAGGAACAGCTATTTTTTAAATTTTGAGATTCCAATTTTTAACCAACTTTCGTATTCTTCAACAGAAACATAACTTATGGTTGGTTTAGCTGTATTAAGACTATTTCCTTCTAAATCAGTAAGAACATACAAAGGTTGCGTATTCGTTTTATATTTAGAAATCATAAAATCTGTCCATTTATCGCCTATCGTTTCAATTAATGAACCCGTTGTTTTCGAAGTGAATTGTTCGTTTTTTGGCAATTCCCGTTTATCATCAACATACAATGATATCAAAACAATTTCGTTTTTCAACAGCGATAAAACACGATTGTCCGACCAAACATTATTCTCCATTTTTCTGCAATTTACACATGCAAATCCAGTAAAATCAAGCATTATTGGTTTATTAACACTTTTGGCGTAAGCCAGTCCTTTTTCATAATCATCAAAAACTACAATTCCGTGCGGACCACTTTTAGCTCCCGATGGCAGAACTGCAATCGAATTTGAGCCACCCGAACCTCCAACTCCAAAAGGACTTTCACCATATTCCATTGGTGGCGGAAAAGCGTTGATTAATTTTAATGGCGCTCCCCAAAGTCCAGGAATCATATATACCGTAAAAGACATCACTAATAATCCTAATAACAATCTGCCAACCGAAATATGAGGCAGCGGACTATCATGTGGTAAAGTAATTTTTCCAAATAAATAAAAGGCTAAAGCACCAAAAATGGCAATCCAAATCGCTAAGAATACTTCCCTTTCCAACAAATGCAATTGCAATACCAAATCAGCATTTGATAAAAATTTGAAAGCCAAAGCTAATTCCAAAAATCCTAAAACTACTTTTACCGTATTCAACCATCCACCCGATTTTGGCAAAGAATTCAACCAACCCGGAAACAAAGCAAAAAGCATAAACGGCAAGGCTAATGCTAATGAAAAACCAAGCATTCCTATAATTGGAGCAATCCCACCTTTTGAAGCAGCTTCTACCAAAAGCGTTCCAACTATCGGACCTGTACAAGAAAACGAAACAATCGCCAAGGCCAAAGCCATAAATAAAATACCAATTATTCCGCCTCTGTCTGCTTGATTATCAACTTTGTTGGCCCAAGAATTGGGTAACATAATTTCAAAAGCTCCTAAAAATGAAGTGGCAAAAACAACTAATAAAACAAAAAATATCACATTAAACCAAACATTTGTAGACAATGCATTCAACGCATCGGCACCAAAAATCCAGGTTACTAAAAATCCTAAAAGAACATATATCAATATAATTGAAATCCCATAAATGATAGCATTCCGAATTCCAGCAGCTTTATTTTTACTTTGTTTGGTAAAAAAACTGACCGTCATAGGAATCATAGGAAAAACACAAGGCGTTAATAAAGCCGCAAATCCTGATAAAAAAGCGATAAAGAAAATTGACCACAAACCTCTTTGCGAAGCGGGTTTAGAATCTGATTTTTCTACTTCCAAAGGCGCAACTACCGGCTCCGTTTTAACCTCTTCGGGCGAAACAATTGTATCCGCTTTCAAAGAATCGGTTGGCACCGTAACTACAGACTCAACACTTGAAGCCGAAACAACTGCCGAAGGTATATCAAATGTAAATTTCTTCTCTAAATTAATACAAGCATCTTTACAAACCTGATAATTTAAATCGACTTCAATTTTAGTAATCTTCAAATTGGTCACTGTTATCTCTTGTGTAATCTGGGCTTTTTTCTCAAAAAAAGTTTCATTTACACCAAAAATATCATTAAAAGCTGTTCTTGTTTTACTTTCTTTGGCTTTCCCAACCAAAGTGAAATTTCCTTTTTGATTCTTAAAAATCACCTCCATTGGCAATGGTCCGCCATCTGGTGTAAATTGAGAATACATATGCCATTCGTTTTCTATTGTTCCATTAAACGTAAGCAAATAGGTATTCCCTGATTTTTTTTCAATTTTAGTAGTCCATTTTACCGGATCTAAAATCTGAGCATTTCCTTTGGCAAAAGCCAAAAAAACAAGTAGTAAAAAAACAATTTTCTTCATTATTCAAGTTGTATTTTAAGCAGGTTTTTTGTTGTATTTGTAATTCTAAAACGATCATCTTGCCGCATTCCTATAATCCAGACAATTTCAGTTCCAGAACAAAGTAACCAAACATTTTCTTTATCAATCAAAGATAATTTCTCGTCTTTAAACAGTTTACTCACTTTCTTCGATTTTCCATTCATTCCAAAAGGTTGAAAACTATCCCCTTCTTTCCAATGTCGTAAAACCAATGGAAATTGCAATGTATCTTCGTCGACAAAGATAGTTGTATTTGAACCTATGCTGATATCAGTTACTTTAGAAAACGAAAGATTTAAGGGAATATTAATTTGATTTTGAGAACTGTCAATGTTATATTCTGCCTCTTCATCAATGGCATTTAACGGACTTAAGATTAAAAAATCACGATCTTTCAACAATCTAAATTCAGCCGAAAAAACTTGTTTACCAGACTGACTGTCAACTAAATCATAAATGTCGTCCCAAGCGGTAAAGCCAAATTCATTCAGCCATTGATATAAATACGATTTATAATTCGGTAATTTTTTTAACTGATTTAAATCAAAAAAAATAGCCTCTTCTTCCTGCTTTGCCACTTGCTGATACACCATAATTGAAGCATCTTCAACCAGCATTTGCGCATCCTGCAAATAGTTTTGAGTGTTCTGAAAAGAGTCCATAAAATTGGGATTCAATTCTTTCAAAATCGGAATTAGATGGTGCCGAATTTTATTGCGTAAATATTTATCCGAAGCATTACTGCTGTCTTCCCGCCATTCTATTTTATTTTCTTTGGCATAATGCTCAATTTCCTGACGCGTAAAACACAATAATGGCCGAATGACTTTATCATTTTGCTTTGGAATTCCGGTTAAACCTTCCAATCCTGTTCCTCGTGTCAAGTTAATAAGAAACGTTTCTATAGTATCATCCGCGTGATGTGCAGTAAGTAAATAATCGAAATTATTAGCCTCTAATTGCTCGTAAAACCAGCTATAGCGCAATTCTCTGGCAGCTACTTGTGTAGAAAGTTTATAATCTTTGGCAAAAGCCGTAGTATCAAATTGCGTTATAAAAATGGGAATGTTATTTTCCTGCGCATAGTTTTGAATGAAATCCTGATCCCCAAAACTTTCTAATCCGCGCAGTTGAAAATTACAGTGCAAAATTGCAATTTCAAAATCCAATTGTTGAAACAAATGCACTAAAACCATGCTGTCCAAGCCTCCACTAACGGCCAAAAATAGTTTTTTTTGTTCCAAAAAAGGAAAATCGTGAGCAATGTGTTTTTGGAGTTTCGCTAGCATTCTTCAAAAATAAAGATTAAAATTTAATATTGAATTTAGGAGGTAAAAGTTAAACAGTATTTTAACACAATCTACAAAACAGTTGTATGTGATTCAATTAAAAAAAGCTGTAATTCTATTCTAAAACTTCAAGCATAGCTTTTGCTTTAAGCAAACATTCTTCGTATTCTTTTTCAGGATCTGATAAAGAAGTAATGGCACTTCCAACCGAAAAAGAAACGTATTCCTTTTCCTGATTATACAAAATACTTCGAATGACCACATTAAAATCAAAATCCCCGTTTGGAGTAAAATACCCCACTGCCCCACTATACAAACCGCGTTTGGTTTCTTCTAATTCCTCTATGATTTTCATTACCGAAAACTTTGGAGCTCCGGTCATACTTCCCATCGGAAATGTAGTTTTTATAGCATCAACCGCAGCATATTTAGGGTCTAATTTTGATGTAATAGTCGAAATCATTTGATGCACCTGTAAGAACGAATAAATCCCGCAGGATTCCTTGACTTGAACAGAGCCTTTTTGCGCAGTTCGCGATAAATCATTCCGAACCAAATCAGTAATCATAATATTTTCGGCACGCTCTTTTGGATCGGAAGCCAATTCTATTCTTGATTTTTCATCTTCAACTACTGCCAAAAATCGTTTCGCAGTTCCTTTTATTGGTTGGGAAATCAAATTATCACCTTCTTTTTTCAAATAACGTTCCGGCGAGGCAGAAAGTAAAAATTGCTTGTTATTTTTTAAAAAAACAGCAAATGGAGGTTTTGAAATTTCATTGAGTTTTTGAAATTTCATTATTGGATTTAAAACTGCATTTTCAGCAAAAAACTCCATACAAAAATTAGCTTCATAAATATCTCCACGATGAATATGATCAAGCATTGCTTTGACTTTCGATATATAATTGACTTTTGAAATTCGCTGTTGTACCGCAATTGTGCTTGAAGATATAGTTGTTTGCAATTGAAAAGTAGTAATTTCATTAAAATCATCTTCCAATTCGTCCTCACACATATTGAGATATTGTATTTCGAGTTGATTTCCTCTCAATACAATTATTTTTTTGGGTTGAAAGAAGAATAAATCCGGAAATTCTAATCCATCAAAATTAGTAGAGGATAAAACTTCAATATCATTTTTTAAATCATAGGACAAATACCCAAAAAGCCAGTCTTTCGTAGTTTGTTGGTATTGCTTTAAATCTTCAAAAGCATTGAAATAATCCGTTTTTACAGACGTAAAAGCATCAACGGCAAGCACACAATCAAAATTGGAATATTCTTGCGGATATTCATTACTATCCATAAAAACAGCTTCTCTAAATTGTTGCGCCCACTGCAAAAGCTGTTGCTTAAAGAGGATTGGATTTGATATTTGTTTAAAAATGGAAACTCTCAAAAACTATATTTTTTAGAGTTCAAAATTACAATAAAAAAAATCCTTCTAAGAAAGAGTCGCAAAAAAAGGAGAATATATTCTAAAATAAAGAATTATTAAGAAAACAAATTTTATAAGTAATTTCCTTTGTTATAAGTATTGAATTTATTTATTATATGAAATATTTACGAAAATAAAATTAAAACTGTTAAAAATCTATCTATTTCGTTTTAAAAAATTAATTATCTTTATATCATCAAACGGATGATATTGAAATTGGGTTAAATATTATCAACCATAAAATCAATTAATTCAATGATTTTGAAGGCATTTGTGAACCTTAAATTGAAAATGAAAGTGATGTGCCGTATTATTATATTTTAGTTATTTAACCAATAAAAAACTATACATTATGAAAATCACTATCATTATTATTCGGACATTGATTGGTCTGCTTTTTATTTTTACTTCTATCAGTTATTTTTTTAACTTAATGCCAGAACCTGTTACAACAGGAAACTTTAAAGCTTTCCAAATTGGAATTGTAGCTTCTACTTATTTAATTCCGCTAGCAAAATCTGTCGAATTACTTTGTGGATTATCTTTCCTTTCCGGACGTTATGTAACCTTAGCAAATATTGCTATTTTCCCAGTGACAATAAACATCTTACTAATCAACTTTTTTCTAACCCCTGAAAACTTACCCCTTGCATTGTTTGTGTTTTTAGGAAACATATTTTTAATTTTCACACATTGGGATAATTATAAAAGTCTGTTTGTAGCCAAATAAAATGTATTCTAAATAAAAAACCCGCTTAATAAGCGGGTTTTTTATTTACACATAGTTTAAATCTTAAACATGTAATGCTCTATTGTCTGTAGCTGCCAAAGCCGCTTCTTTTATAGCTTCCGCAAATGTTGGATGCGCATGTGACATTCTTGAAATATCCTCTGCTGATGCTTTAAATTCCATTGCAGTTACTGCTTCGGCAATTAAATCTGCTGTTCTGGCCCCAATCATGTGAACACCTAGAACTTCATCTGTTTTTGCATCGGCTAATATTTTTACAAATCCATCTAAATCTCCGCTGGCACGAGCACGACCTAAAGCTTTGAAAGGGAAACTTCCTACTTTATATTCAGCTCCCGAAGCTTTTAATTGCTCTTCTGTTTGCCCTACCGCAGCCACTTCTGGCCAAGTATACACAACTCCTGGAATTAAATTATAATCGATATGTGGTTTTTGTCCAGCAATAATTTCAGCAACCATTGTTCCTTCTTCTTCTGCTTTGTGAGCCAACATAGCACCACGAACGACATCACCAATGGCATAGATATTTGAAACCGAAGTCTGTAAATGATCATTTACTTCTACTTGTCCTCTATCTGAAATTTTCACACCTGCTTTATCTGCATTCAATCCATCCGTATAAGGACGACGACCTACAGAAACCAGTGAATAATCGCCTTCTAAAGTAATCGTTTCTCCTTTTGCATTTTCGGCTTGAACCACAACCGCATCTCCATTTCTTTCTACTGATTTCACTTTGTGTGAAACATAGAATTTCATGCCTTGTTTTTTCAATACTTTGGTCAATTCTTTAGAAAGCGCACCATCCATTCCTGGAATAATTCGGTCCATAAATTCAACCACAGAAACTTGCGCTCCCAATCGTAAATAAACTTGTCCCAATTCGATTCCAATTACACCACCACCAATAATAACAAGGTGTTTCGGAACTTCTTTAAGAGCCAAAGCTTCCGTTGAAGTAATAATTCTTTCTTTATCAATTTTGATAAAAGGCAAAGAAGATGGTTTTGAACCGGTTGCAATAATGATATTTTTTCCTTCGATTGTTTCTGAACTTCCATCGGCTTTTGCAACAGCGACATGTGTAGCATCTACAAATGAACCCAAACCATTAAAAACAGTCACTTTATTTTTATCCATTAAGTAATTGATTCCGCCAGAAGTTTGATCTACAACTGCTTGTTTGCGGGCAATCATTTTTTCTAAATTCACTTTTACTTCACCGGAAAGTTCAATTCCGTGATCAGCAAAATGGGCAATCTCTGCATAATGATGCGAAGAAGACAATAATGCTTTTGATGGAATACAACCAACATTCAGACAAGTACCGCCAAGTGTCGAGTATTTCTCTATAATAGCTGTTTTGAAACCTAACTGTGCGCAACGAATTGCTGATACATATCCGCCGGGACCTGAACCTATAATGACTACGTCAAATGAACTCATAGTATGTGTTTTTATTTTTTAGTGTTGCAAAATTAAGGAATTAAGTTTTGTTTAAAGTTCAAAGTTTAAGGTTTTTTGTTACGAAAATGATGTTCTTTTCTTTATTTCAACAGATAATCCCGAATTTCTTCTCTTGTTTACTGAATTTGGATTCAAAAATAGATAGTTTCTAAAGTTCGACAACCGTTGTACTTTTGACTTCGCTAATCATAAAAGTACTATGTGTACTTCCAATATGTTCTAATGTGGTGAGTTTTGTGACCAAAAAAGCTCTGTAGGCTTCCATGTCTTTGACTACAATTTTGAGAATATAATCGTAATCGCCACTTACATGATGGCATTCTAAAACTTCTTTGAGCTGAATGACTTCATTTTCAAATTTATCAATAAATTCTTTGGTATGCTGAATGAGTTTGAGATGACAAAAAACTACAAATCCTTTTTCGACTTTAGCACGATTGAGCAAAACAACATATTTGTCGATAATCCCTTCACGCTCCAATTTTTTAATCCGTTCGTAAACAGCCGTTACCGAAAGATGGAGTTTCAAAGACAATTCTTTGGTTGTTTTTTTGGTATCATTTTGCAATAAATACAAAAGTTTTTTATCGATGGAATCTAATGTCATGGTCTTAAAGGTTTTGAATTTGAAATAAAATCTATAAAAATCCTGTTTACGAAACGAATTTAGAAAAATAATTTAACAAAAATATATTTAGCAGTTTTTAAATCTAATTAAAAACAACATCATTGATTATTAATCTAAAACTAAGTTAATTTGATGTAGAATTTCTTGATATAACGAAATGCCCTAGCCCCGATAGCAGTGAAAATCCTTTCTCCTCCTGACTTTTCAGGAGGAGAAAGATTGTAACGAATAGCGGGATTAAGCTCCTAAAAAATAAACTATGAAAAATTTTAATCCAGCAGATAACATTCAGGATTTACAGTACTTTGGAGAATTTGGAGGTGTGAATCCGTCGATTTCCGATTCATCAACCTATACTTTTCTTTCGGCAAAAACAATGTTTGATACTTTTGAGGGAAATATGGAGGGTTGCTACTTGTATTCGCGCCATTCATCGCCTAGCAATTTGTATTTAGATAAAGCCTTGGCGGCAATGGAAGGAACGGAAACAGCCAATGTTTCGGCATCGGGAATGGGCGCAATAACTCCTACTTTGCTGCAATTGTGCGGTTCTGGTGACCATATTGTTTCGAGCAGAACTATTTATGGCGGAACCTATGCTTTTTTGAAGAATTTTATTCCCCGATTAGGCATCAAAACTACTTTTGTAGACATCACAAAACTTGCAGCAGTTGAGGCGGCAATTACTCCGGAAACCAAAGTTTTATACTGTGAAACGGTGAGTAATCCTTTGCTTGAGGTGGCTGACATTGTGGGCTTGTCTAAAATTGCAAAAAAATACAATTTGACTTTTGTGGTTGATAATACCTTTTCACCACTTTCGGTTTCGCCGATAAGATTAGGGGCAGATATTGTGATTCACAGCCTGACAAAATACATTAACGGAAGTAGTGATACTGTGGGTGGCGTGACGTGTGCTTCCCGAAGTTTTATTGATTCCTTGAAAAATGTAAATTCCGGCGCAAGCATGCTTTTGGGTCCTACAATGGATAGTTTACGGTCGGCAAGCGTGATGAAAAACTTACACACATTGCATATCCGTATCAAACAACACAGCCACAATGCTCTTTATTTAGCAACTCGTTTTGAAAAAGACGGCCTGAAAACCGTTTATCCAGGATTAAAAAGTCATCCGAGTCATGCCTTGTACAAAAATATGATTAATCCCGAATATGGTTTTGGAGGAATGATGACTATTGATGTGGGCACTTTGGCGAAAGCCAATGAATTGATGGAATTAATGCAATCTAAAAATTTGGGCTATTTAGCCGTAAGTTTAGGGTTTTACAAAACATTATTTAGCGCTCCGGGAACTTCAACATCGAGCGAAATCCCAATTGAAGAACAACTGGAAATGGGCTTGACCGATGGTTTAATTCGGTTTTCTATTGGCTTGGACAACTCTATCGAAAGGACGTATGAAATGATGAAAACGTGTATGATTGAATTGGGAATTTTGAAGAAATAGGGTTTAATTTTTTTTTAATTTGTTTGTTTACTTGTTTGTAGAATCCGTTTGAAAGCCATTTTCGAACGGATTTTTTTATATAAAAAAACCGACTTTCAATGAAAGTCGGTTTTGTATATTTATAACTTATATTGTTTTATACAAGGTTCAATTTACTATTTTTTCGGCTGAAGCCAAAGTAAATAACCAAACCAATCAAAAGCCAAATTCCGAAATAAATCCAGTTCCAAACACTCAATTCTGCCATCATATACAAGCAACAGATTAAACCTAAAAGTGGAATCAAGGACAAATTTTCTTTGTAAGACCAAACTGTTAATCCAACTAAAACGATAAGGAAAATCCACATTGGAATTTTGTGCTTGAATAAATCAAAACCACTTTCGTATTTAATGGAATCCGAAATTGGCAATCCTGCCACAACCGAAGCGTACTTAGCTTCATCTTGCTGGTATTGACTTAATAAATGTTCGATATCCAGTGTTTGTACGGTACTGTTTTTAGCATCAATACCCACTAAATAGTCATATACTTTTTGAGTTTCCTCTTTGTTTAATGACGTTATAATATAGGAAGAATTGTTGATTTGAGTTTCATTTGTAATGAAATCCATGGTCGCTTTTTTGTTAAAACCAAAAGAGAATACTAAACCAATAACAATTAAAATTGGCATAATAAATTTAGAATTTACATAAGGCGTTTTGAATTTTCCTCTCGGAATATCGGTTTTATTTTGCAAAGCCAATACTCCGGCGCAAACCAAAACAAAGGCAAATAAAGTTCCAATACTACACAAATCCGTCACCATTGTTAAATTCAAAAACAAAGCGGGAACCGCTACCACAAAACCGGTTACGATGGTTGCATAAGAAGGCGTTTTGTATTTTGGATGTACTTTAGAAAAACGTTTTGGCAACAATCCGTCACGACTCATACTCATCCAGATACGAGGCTGTCCCATTTGAAATACTAACAAAACACTGGCCATCGCAACTACAGCACTTACGGCAATAATTCCAGACATCCATTTTAAATCTAATTTTTCGAATACAAATGCTAATGGATCTCCAACATTTAATTCAGTATAACTTACCATTCCCGTTAAAACCAACGCAATCGCAATATATAGAAGTGTACAAATAATAATTGCCCACATCATTCCTTTAGGCAAATCGCGTTGTGGATCTTTACATTCCTCAGCTGTGGTTGAAATAGCATCAAAACCAATATAGGCAAAAAACACTGCAGAAACTCCTTTCAATACACCCGTTACTCCATTTGGTGCAAAAGGATGCCAATTAGCAGTATCCACATAAAAAATACCAACCGCTATAACCAAAAGAACGATACATAATTTCACAACCACCATTATATTACTCGCATTACGGGATTCTTTCATCCCACGATAAATCAATGCCGTAATTAAAACAATAATCAATAAAGCCGGCAAATCTGCTACAAAATGGAAAGAACCAATCACAGGTGAAGTGGTCCAGGCCAAATAAGCATCTTGCAACGCCGGACTCAAATTAGCATATACTTTTCCGCCTTGCATGAGTGCGGTGGCATCATCAAAACCTTTAGAAGCTGTTAAATAATCCATTTGAACCCATTGTGGCAAATGAAGTCCGCCACTTTCGAGTAATCCGGTAAAATAATCACTCCAAGAAATGGCGACGGTTATGTTCCCAACAGAATATTCCATGATAAGAGCCCAACCAATAATCCAGGCTATAATTTCACCAAAGGCAACATAGGAATACGTATAAGCACTACCAGAAACCGGAACCATCGAAGCAAATTCAGCATAAGCAAAGGCCGCAAAACTACACGCAATAGCGGTAAACAAGAAAAGAAATATAACTGCAGGACCACCATCAGCGCTGGCTTTACCTATAGTACTAAAAATCCCGGCTCCTACAATTGCAGCAATACCAAAAGCAGTTAAATCACGGGCAGTCAAGTGTTTCCCTAAGGCTTCATGTCCGTCAGCATTATTTTTTTCAACCTGTTTTAAAATATCTTGTACTGTCTTTTTTCTAAATAAACTCGTAAGCGCCATATTGTAAATTTTATCATTAAAAATTAATATACTGTAAATTTTGCGGTTTTTATTAAAAGTAATGCAAATTTATTAAAAACCAAATATATAAAAGAATTTTACTTTTTCAAGTATTGACATCATTTTTTTTTATTTCTAAATAAAAAGTCAAAAATAACCTTTTAAAAACAAGAAAAAATTAATCTGAGTTAAAATTACTGACTATATCGAAAATCCCTTTGTCCAAATGAAAATCAATTCTTTACGACAAACAACTTCTCAAAATAGTAACAGGATGCAACGCTTCTCTTTTTGTTCCGTCAAAAATTTGATGGCGACAACTGGTTCCAGATGCCACGATATCCACCTCTTGTGGCTGAGCGCGTACTGTAGGGAATAAAACTAATTCCCCTATCTGCATTGATAAATCATAGTGTTCTTTCTCATAACCGAAAGATCCGG
>ERZ1034361.1004-NODE-1004-length-16309-cov-2.726035_pt1 | contig 16309 bp, 18 predicted proteins | sample MGYA00520617_ERZ1034361 | MGnify/ENA primary metagenome ERZ1034361 (study PRJEB33736, sample SAMEA104284507) | Azolla filiculoides | biome: Urban; feature: Water surface; material: Ditch water | place: Netherlands | collected 2015-10-28 | depth 0-0.1 m ... | reverse complement strand
ATTGGACTGCTCCAAATGCAAGCGTAAATTTAGAGATTGATTATTACGGCGGATATAAAACTGAAGTAGCTGGTTTTGCTGTGGATGTTGGAACAATCTACTACAGCTACCCTGGCGCCGTTTATCAAGGTAAAAATATGGCCAGCACACATGAGGCTTATATTGGTTTAGGTTATGGTCCTGCTACATTTAAAACATCATATGTTTTGAGTAAGAATTACTTCGGTGCTGCTACAACTGATTCAACAGGTGAAGATGCAAAAGGTACGATCTACTACGACTTAACCCTTGCCCAAGAAGTTGCTCCTAAATTAACAGCATCAGTACATGCTGGCTATACAGACTATAAAAATGGCGGCAATAATCTCTACGGTTCACCTGCTGGCAAAGTCTCATATGCTGACTACAGTGTTGGTTTGACATATGACTACGAAGGCTACTTACTTGGTGTTAAGTATTTTGTTAATGATACAAAGCCAGGCACAGAAAGCTATGCAACAACAACAGACGGCTTGAATAAAAAGCTATACAAAGACGGCTTAGCAGTTTCAGTTCTTAAAGCATTCTAAATCGCGATCTCACGGAGAAACGTATGAAATTAATCACAGCAATTATCAAGCCCTTCAAGCTTGACGAGGTGCGTGAGGCGCTATCAGAAGTTGGCGTTTCAGGTATCACCGTTACTGAAGTTAAAGGCTTTGGACGACAAAAGGGTCACACCGAGTTGTATCGCGGTGCTGAGTATGTAGTTGATTTCTTGCCAAAGGTAAAAGTTGAGGCAGCAGTGGATGACGGCATCGTTGAACGTGCTGTTGAAGCAATTGAGAAATCAGCTAAGACTGGCAAGATCGGTGACGGAAAGATTTTTGTTTCGTCAATTGAACAAGTTATCCGCATTCGTACCGGTGAAACCGGTCAGTCTGCCCTTTAAGCGAGGTTAAAAATGACACATTGGATTAAACGTCTACTCGCAGCCAGTGCAGCAGCTTTAGCTCTAGGTTCTTTTACGATGGCAGTATCTTCACCAGCTTATGCTGCTGAAGAAGCTAAGCCAGCAGTAACTGCTCCTGCAGCAGCTGCAGCAAGTGCTGCACCAGCAGCTCCTGCCGCTCCGGCGCCAGTTGCTAACAAAGGTGACACAGCTTGGATCATGATTTGTACTGCTTTAGTAATTCTCATGACATTGCCAGGTTTGGGTCTTTTCTACGGTGGTTTAGTACGTAGCAAAAACATGTTGTCTGTGTTGATGCAATGTATGGTGATCTTTTCATTGATCTCAGTATTGTGGGCAGTTTATGGCTACAGTATTGCGTTCACACCAGGCGGCGCATTCTTCGGTGGATTTGATCGTCTTTTCTTAGCTGGTTTAACACCTGAAGCAATGGGTGCGACATTCAGCAAAGGCGTAGTGATTCCTGAATTTGCATTCTTCTCATTCCAAGGCGCATTTGCAACGATTACTTGCTGCTTGATCATTGGTGCATTCGCTGAACGCGCTAAGTTCTCTGCAGTATTGTTGTTCGTTGTTCTATGGTTCACATTTAGCTACTTGCCAATCGCTCACATGGTTTGGTTCTGGCCTGGTCCTGATGCATATACAGATGCAGCAGCCGCAGAAGCAGCTACAGCAGCTTCAGGTTGGTTGTTCCAAATGGGTGCTCTAGATTTTGCTGGCGGTACAGTTGTGCATATCAACGCAGCGGTTGCTGGTTTGGTTGGTGCCTTCGTTATTGGTAAGCGTATTGGTTTCGGTAAAGAAGCAATGAAGCCACATAGCTTAACTTTGACAATGGTTGGTGCTTCACTATTGTGGTTCGGTTGGTTTGGTTTCAACGCTGGTTCAGCACTAGAAGCATCAGGTGGCTCAGCAATGGCATTTGCTAATACTTTCTTGGCAACTTCTGCTGCGGTTCTAACTTGGAGCTTAGGTGAGTGGTTAGGCAAAGGTAAGCCATCAATGTTGGGTGCAGCATCAGGTGCGGTAGCAGGCTTGGTTGCAGTTACTCCAGCGGCTGGTTTTGTAGGCCCAATGGGTGCCATCGTGATCGGTTTGATCTCTGGTTTCCTATGCTTGTGGGGTGTTACTGGTTTGAAGCGCATGCTTGGTGCAGACGACAGCTTGGACGTGTTTGGTGTTCACGGTGTTGGCGGTATCTTGGGTGCATTGCTAACTGGTGTGTTTGCAGACCCATCATTGGGCGGTACAGGTATCTATGACTACGTAGCTAATGCTGTAGCTCCTGACTACTCAATCGTAGGACAAGTTTGGATTCAAGCTAAAGCTGTATTAACAACTATTGTTTGGTCTGGCGTAGTTTCATACATCGCTTACAAACTTGTAGATTTGGTAATCGGTTTACGTGTGCCAGAAGACGAAGAGCGTGAAGGTTTAGATATCACGTCTCATGGCGAAACTGCATACGAAGCTTAATTAGTAATATTTCGTAAATCTGTGTGAAATGTAGTGTGGAATAACCCCTGAAAGTCCAATTTTAGGGGGTTTAAAGAGCGGATTCTGAATAAGAGCCCGCTCTTTTTTTATCTGTCTTAGAATGGTGACATGGTTCCTCATTTGATTACTGCCCTTAATGGCCCTTTGCTTGAATTAGAGCGCAAGGTTTTAGAAGCTACCCCTGCTATCGAGAGATGGTTTAGGTTGGAGTGGCAAGAGCACACGCCACCTTTTTATTGCTCCGTCGATTTGCGCAATGCTGGTTTTAAATTAGCACCAGTTGATACAAATTTATTTCCTGGTGGATTTAATAATTTATCTCCAGAAATGTTGCCGCTAGCCGTCCAAGCGGCTATGGCTGCTATTGAAAAAATTTGTCCTGATGCAAAAAATCTATTATTGATACCTGAGCGTCACACACGCAATGTGTTTTATTTACAAAATGTGGCACGTTTAGCGTCGATCTTGAGACAAACAGGATTAAATGTTCGTTTAGGTTCTTTGTCTGAAGAAATTACAAAGCCAACGCCAATTGATTTGCCAGATGGACAAAGACTTATTTTGGAGCCATTGGTTCGTTTAGGTATCAAAGGTCGTCGATTGGGTCTTAAGGATTTTGATCCTTGCACTATTCTTTTAAATAATGATTTATCAGGTGGTGTTCCTGCCATCTTGGAAAATCTGCATGAACAGTATGTATTGCCACCGCTACATTCAGGCTGGTCAGTGCGTCGCAAATCAAACCACTTTGCTGCTTATGATGATGTGGCGAAGAAGTTTTCAAAAGTAATCGACATTGATCCATGGATGATTAATCCATTCTTTACGAAATGTTCAGGGGTTAATTTCCATGAGCGTATTGGAGAGCAAGAGTTACAGGACAGCGTAGATGCTATTTTGAAAAAAACGGCTCGCAAATATCGCGAATACGGCATTAAAGAAAAACCATATGTGATTGTTAAGGCTGATGCAGGTACTTACGGCATGGGCATCATGACGGTTAAGGATGCTAGCGAGGTGAAAGATCTTAATCGCAAAGAGCGAAATAAGATGAGCGTCGTTAAAGAAGGTTTAGAAGTTTCCGATGTGTTGGTGCAAGAAGGTGTTTACACATTTGAAAAAATCAATGAAGCTGTGTCAGAGCCTGTCGTTTATATGATGGATCGCTATGTTGTTGGTGGTTTCTATCGTGTTCACACAGGGCGAGGCGTTGACGAGAACCTTAATTCTCCAGGCATGCACTTTGTGCCATTGGCCTTTGATCACAATTCAATTCCAGATGTTGGTGCAAAGCCTGGCGTAGCAGTTCCTAATCGCTTCTATTTATATGGTGTTGTAGCAAGACTTGCTCTATTGGCAGCGTCTTTAGAGCTCGAGCGTACAGACCCGGATGCAGATAATTAAAAATGAAATTTTTATTTATTGCAGATCCCTTAAGTAGTTTTGCGGTTAAAAAAGACAGCACTTTAGCCATGATGGATGCTGCACAAACGGCAGGCCATGAGGTTTGGCATTGCCATGTACACGATTTAAAAAGTATTGATGGTTTGATGAAGGCCCGATGTCAGCAGATTAAAGTTGCTCGTCATCAGTCTGATTGGTATCAGCAGGTAGTTGTTGATACATTAAATCTGCCTTCTTTTGATGCGGTGATCATGAGAAAAGACCCACCGTTCGATGTTAGCTATGTGACAGCCACATGGTTTTTATCAGAAGCTGTTCGTCAAGGCGCAAAAGTCTTTAATTGCCCAGAGGCCTTAAGAAATCATTCTGAAAAATTAGCATTACTTGAATTTTTAGAATTTGCGCCTCCAACAATCATCAGCCATGATTTGGAAGATATCAAAGCATTTCATCGTCAACACCAGGACATTATCATTAAGCCCTTAGATGGTATGGGTGGAATGGGGATTTTTAGAGTCAAAGAAGATGGCCTAAATATTGCTAGTATTGTTGAAAGTTTGGGAGATGTTGGGCGCCGCGCTTTAATGGTTCAAAAATTCATCCCTGAGATTGCTGAAGGCGATAAACGAGTTTTATTGATCGGTGGAGAGCCTGTTCCTTATTCTCTTGCCAGAATTCCTCAGGAGGGTGAAGTGAGGGGTAATTTGGCTGCAGGTGGTCGTGGCGTTGCTCAAAAGTTGTCACAGAAAGAATTAGATGTGGCAACTAAGATTGGACCTCAATTAGCAGCGCGTGGCTTACATCTGATTGGCTTAGATTTTATCGGTGGATATTTAACAGAAATTAATGTGACCAGTCCGACATGTTTTGTTGAAATTACAGAGCAAACAGGTCATGATGTTGCAAAGCAGTGGCTTAATAATTTAGAAAAATATTTGAATTAATAACAATGGCTGGAATCTTAATCATCGCTCATGCGCCTTTGGCATCCGCACTTAAAGAGTTTGTGCGTCATGTTTATGGAGAGGTGCCTGATCGTTTAGTGGCGCTTGATGTGATGGCGCATGAAGATGCCAAATTAACACTAGAAAAAGCAATGCAGGCTGCGCTATCGATCAATTCTAAAAATGGATTACTGGTGCTAACAGACATCATGGGCGCTACACCCGCCAACGTTGCCAGTCGCCTTGCTCATAAAGCAGAGTTTGAGGGTCGCGTTAGAGTATTGGCGGGCGTAAATTTGCCCATGCTCATGAGAGCCATCTCATATCGTGGCGAGTCTTTGGATTCTGCTATGCAAAAAGCGATGCATGGTGGCCAACAGGGCATCATCCCAATCGGACATCTGGGAGCGCCAATAGACGTCTCAAGTTCAGAAAAAATACTAAGTAAGGAATAAAGATGCCTAGCGAAGACATCAACATCATTAATAAATTAGGTTTGCATGCGAGGGCATCAGCTAAGTTAACTCAACTAGCAGGACAGTTCCCTAGTGAAATCTTTTTATCTAAGGGTGGTCGCAAGGTCAATGCAAAAAGTATCATGGGTGTCATGATGCTCGCCGCTGGTATGGGCAGTGTTGTTACGCTAGAAACATCAGGAGAAAAAGAACAAGAAGCTTTTGATGCTCTAAAAGCTTTAATCAATGACCGATTTGGTGAGGGCGAATAATTGTCTTTTACTCTTCACGGCGTCCCAGTTACCAACGGCATAGCTATTGGTAGAGCTTTACGTATTGCCCCATCGGCAATGGATGTAAAGCATTACCTTGTTCCAGAAGGTACAGAAGCAGAAGAAGAAAAAAGGTTGTTGAATGCGTTCGAGGTTGTTCGTGGAGAATTAAAAAGCATCAGGGCAAGCTTGCCAGATGCTGCCCCAGAAGAGATGGCGGCGTTCTTAGATGTTCATGGCATGATTTTGGCAGATCCCACTCTGACCGAAAAACCATTAGAGCTGATTAAGTTAAGAAGATATAACGCTGAATGGGCGCTAGCCACTCAGCTTGAAGATTTATTAGAGCAGTTTGCTGAGATTGAAGATGAATATCTTCGAGAGCGAGCTACAGATATTAGGCAGGTAGTTGAGCGCGTGATGAAAGTACTTCACCATGGCGCAGATCATCAAACTTTGAATTCTTTTTATAAAAGCGTTAGTGATGGTGATCAATTATCTGAAGTCATTGTGGTGGCTCATGACATAGCGCCACCAGACATGATGCGTTTTAAAGACGTGGCTTTTGGCGGCTTTATTACAGATTTGGGCGGTAGAACATCTCACACTGCAATTGTTGCTAGAAGTTTAGATATCCCTGCTGCTGTGGGCGTTAGACGTGCCAGTGAACTTATTCATCAGGATGATTGGTTAATCATCGATGGTGATCGCGGTATTGTTATTGTTGATCCAAGTCCTTTGATTCTTGAAGAGTATCGCCATCTTCAATCTCAAAGGAAGCTAGAAAAGAAAAAGCTCCTAAGACTTAAGCACACTCCTACTTTTACTTTAGATGGCGTAGCAGTGGATCTAATGGCTAACGTTGAGATGCCTGATGACGCTTCATTGGCTTTGGAGTCGGGCGCAGTCGGAATTGGTTTATTTAGATCTGAATTCTTATTCATGAATCGCAAGGGGCATATGCCCGATGAAGAAGAGCAGTTCTGGGCCTATAGAAAAACAGTTGAGGCCATGAAGGGTCTGCCTGTAACTATTAGAACGATTGATATTGGCGCTGACAAACCTTTAGATGTTGATGAGGATGGTCACTCGGCCTATCTGTCACCTTTAGGACTCAGGGCTATTCGGTGGTCTTTATCAGAGCCGGATATGTTCTTGATTCAGATTCGTGCCATCCTTAGGGCATCTGCTTTTGGGCAAATGAAAATCTTAATTCCAATGTTGGCGCATGCTCAAGAAATTGATCAGACTTTGGATCTCATCGATACAGCTAAAAAGCAACTGGAAGATCGTGGCATTTTATTTGACCCGAACATTCGTGTTGGCGCCATGATTGAAATTCCAGCCGCTGCGTTAGCTCTACCATTGTTTATTAAGCGTTTAGATTTCTTATCCATTGGTACGAATGACTTAATTCAGTACACCTTAGCAATTGACCGTGCAGATAACGCAGTAGCCCATTTATATGATCCTCTGCATCCTGCAGTTTTAAGATTGATTGCAAGTGTGATTCGCGACGCAAAAGCTGCCAATATGCCAGTTTCTGTTTGTGGAGAGATGGCAGGTGAGGCATCTATGACAAGAGTTTTGTTGGGTATGGGCTTAACTGACTTTTCATTGCACTTCAATCAACTGCTTTCTGTGAAGAAAGAAGTCTTGCGTGCTGATGTAGGAAGTCTGAAGCTGGCAGTTGATCAATTGCTATCTGCAATTGAGCCGGAAGATTTACAAGCAGCTTTGAATAAGATTAATTCTTTATAGAACAAACAGGGCAGTTGTGCTGTTTGTTAATTTGAATCTGATTAATTTCAGTTGAGTGTGCATCCCAAAGCAATAATCTACCATTGAGCGTTTGCCCAATATCCATGATGATCTGCAGTGCTTGTGCAGCTTGCATTGTGCCGATGATGCCCACCAATGGAGAGAAAACACCCATCGTTGAACATTTCACTTCATCAAAGCTTTGGTCTTTAGGAAATACGCAAGCGTAGCAGGGTGAATTATCTTTACGATGATCAAATACGCTAACTTGACCATCAAACCGTATAGCAGAGCCACTGACTAATGGCACACGATGTTGGACGCATAGTTCATTGACTAATTGTCTTGTTGTGAAATTATCGCTGCAATCAAGTACAACCGTTGTTGTTGGTAATAGCTCATTAAGTAATGCTGCGTTAGCTTTTTCTTGGAGTGCATTGACCTTGATGGCAGGATTTAACTTTTCTAAAGTTTCTTTGCCTGATGTAACTTTAGGTTTACCTATTGATGCATGCTGATGCATGATTTGGCGCTGAAGATTTGTAAGATCAACTGTGTCATGATCAATCAGAGTGATTGTTTGAACGCCGGCTGCAACTAAATAAGGTGCAGCAGCAGAGCCAAGACCGCCGGCGCCAATAATGACGACATGAGCGGCCAAGATTTTTTCTTGGCCTTCTATGCCGATTTCATCGAGAAGGATGTGTCGAGAATAGCGAAGAAGATCTTGATCATTCATGCGCTAATCTCTGATTACTCAAGACGTGATTTAGAGCGTTTGACTGGCTGACCTTTTAGGTAAGCAGCAGCTTGCGTCAGCATGAAGTCTTCTGCAGATCCAAACTCTGCAGGACGCTTCTTGCGATCTTTTTCTTTATCTTCAGGAGATTTCTTTGCATTGATTTCTTCAATACGCTGAAGTTCTTCTAAGCGACGTTTTTCGCGATCATTGATTAACTTTTCTTCAGATGATTGCTTATTCTTAAGATGCTTTTCGCTGTCGATTTCTCTTGTGATCAAGACATCGTCAGGATCGCCTTCTGAGTTTTGATCAACAGGAATGTCTGGCTTGACACCAAAAGCCTGAATTGATTTGCCTGAAGGTGTGTAGTAATAAGCTGTAGTTAGCTTAAGTGCAGAGTCTGCGCTTAATGGTCTTACAGTTTGAACTGAACCTTTACCAAAAGTTGTTTTACCAATAATGGTTGCACGCTTGTGGTCTTGAAGTGCGCCAGCAACAATCTCTGAGGCTGATGCAGAGAAAGCATTAACTAAGACAACCATCGGTACTTTTTTGAAGACCGGATTGAGTTCAGCTAAGACATCTTTATTTTCTGATAAGCGGTAGTTATTAAAGTTAGCCGTGAATAATTGTTTAGCATCTTCAGACTGTCCTTTGGTAGACACAACCAAAGCATCATTTGGTAAGAAAGCTGCTGAAACGCCAACGGCACCTTGAAGAAGGCCGCCGCCGTTGTTACGTAAATCTAGAACTAGGCCTTTGATTTGAGAATCTTTAGCATTTAATTCATTTAACTTCTTAGCAAGATCTGGAATTGTTCGCTCTTGGAAGCTGGTAATTCGAACATAGGCAATACCGTTATCTAACAGCTTAGTCTTAACAGATTGAACTTTGATTTCAGCTCGAGTGATGGTGATTGGAAAAGTTCGATCTTCACTTTTTCTAAAAATAGTTAAAGTAATTTTTGTGCCAGGCTCACCACGCATGCGACGAACAGCTTGATCTAAAGTCATGCCACGAACTGGTTTGTCATCTAAACGTGTAATTAGGTCTCCAGAGAGAATCCCTGCTCTAGCAGCTGGCGTATCTTCAATCGGGTTCATCACCTTCACCACACCATCCTCTGAAGTGATTTCAATACCAAGGCCTGCAAATTTGCCTTGAGTATGTTCTTGCATTTCAGCGAAGTCTTTTTTATCTAAAAAAGATGAGTGAGGATCTAAGCCGCTGACCATGCCTTTGATCGCATCAGTTAAAAGTCTTTTGTCATCAACTGGCTCAACGTAATCTCTTTTGATTTGACCAAACACATTAGACAAGCTTCTTAATTCATCTAATGGAAGATTGGAGCCACTTTGCTGGGCTGTTGCTGAAAGTTGCAGGGTGAGTGCAACTCCAGCTATTAGACCTGTACAAACGAGAGCAATACTCTTAATTGAGCGATACATATTTATTTTTCTAAGTAAAAGTGCTTGATTGGTTTAAGGTTGTCGTCCAACTCGTAGACCAAAGGGACTCCGTTTGGAATATTAATTTCCATAATGTCTTCATCAGAAACATTGTCTAAGTACTTTACAAGTGAGCGAATGCTATTGCCGTGAGCTGCAATTAGTACTCGCTTACCTGCACGAAGTGCGGGAGCAATAGATTCTTCCCAAAGAGGAATCACTCGAGCAACGTTATCTTTTAAGCATTCGCCCAAAGGAATTTCTTCACGCTTTAGCTTAGCGTAGCGTGGGTCGTTAAATGAATTTCTTGGATCTGTTGGATCTAATAGGGGAGGTCTGACGTCGTAAGACCTTCTCCAGATATGAACTTGCTCGTCGCCGTATTTTTGAGCAGTCTCTGCTTTATTTAGGCCTGCTAAAGCACCATAGTGGCGCTCATTCAAACGCCAGCTGTGGACAACGGGCAGCCAAAGTCTATCCATAGCTTCTTGAGTGTGCCAAAGAGTGCGAATAGCCCTTTTCAGCACAGAAGTGTAAGCAATGTCAAAATCATACCCTGCAGCCTTTAAACTCTCGCCAGCTTGCGTTGCTTGCTGGATGCCGGTAGGTGTTAAATCTACATCAACCCAGCCGGTAAAACGGTTTTCTAGGTTCCATTGGGATTCGCCATGGCGGATAAGTACTAGTTGTTTCATATTCACATTCTATAATTTACTAATGGACTTCTTAACAAATACAAATAATTTACTGCTACTAGCCACCTTGATCACTTCAGGTCTAGCCTTAGCCTTGCCCCAAATTTTGGGTCGTTTAAACAAACAGCTTCTTAGCGTACACACAGCAGTTCAGTGGGTCAACCAAAGAAATGCGCAAATTGTTGATATACGCACAGCTGATGAGTACAAGACAGGGCATATAGCTCAATCAAAGCACTTACCTTTAGCTGATCTGGATAACGGCATTAAACAACTGAAGTTAGACAGCAATAAGCCTGTTATTTTAGTTTGTTTAAGCGGTTCTAGAGCAAATACAGCCTCTGGAAAGTTCAAAAAAGCTGGATTTACTGAGGTTGCATGCATTGATGGTGGTATTTCTGCATGGAATCAGGCCGGTTTACCGTTAGTTAAGTAAACGTATTGAGTGCTACTAGGGATTAAAAATGGCAAAGATAACGATGTACAGCACACAGGTCTGCCCATATTGCGTTATGGCAGAGCGTTTATTAACGGCCAAGGGCGTCGTTATTACGGAAAAAATACTAGTTGATAAGGAGCCTGGCAAAAAAGACGAGATGATTGCCAGAACCGGAAGACGCACTGTTCCTCAAATTTTTATTGGAGACACTCATGTTGGTGGCTTTGATGATCTTTCAGCACTTGACCGTGCTGGTAAGCTAGATCCATTATTAGGTCAATAAATAGGAAAATCATGACAGATGTAGCTGCTAATGGTGTTGCTGATAACGCACCAAGTTTTCAAATTCAACGTGTTTACCTTAAAGATATGTCTTTGGAGCAACCGAATGCTCCAGAAATTCTTTTAGTACAAGCTGAGCCAAAACTAGAAGTTCAAGTAGATATTCAGGCTAATCAATTAGATGACAGTAACTTTCATGTGACATTAGTTGGCACGGTAACTACTCGCATTGAAGATAAAGTGCTGTTTTTAATAGAAGCACAACAGTCAGGTATTTTTGAAATGCGCCATATGCCAGCGGAACAAATTGATCCTATGTTGGGCATTGCTTGCCCAACTATCTTGTTCCCATATTTGAGGTCAAATATTGCTGACATGATTAGTCGTGCCGGTTTCCAACCTGTGCATTTAGCAGAAATTAATTTCCATGCACTTTATGAGCAGCGTTTAGCTCAAGCTGCTGGAGCAAGTGCCCCTAGCGATAGCGGCATTATTTTGCCGAACTAATATGAAAGTCATTTTTCTTGGAGCAGGTGCGTGGGGAACCGCAATGGCTATGCACGCCTCCAAGAATGCTCACAATTTAGATGTTGGTTTATGGAGTCGTTCTGCATTGCTTGCAAAGCAAATGCAAGAAACGCGATTGAATCAGAAATATTTAAAAGATATTTCTTTGCCAGACTCTTTAAATGTGACAGATGATTGGCAAGGCATTTTTGCTGATGCCAAAGAACAAGATTTAGTTGTTATTGCAACACCCGTCTCTGGATTAAAAGAAACGGTACATGCCTTGTTGGCTCTAAATAACTGCCCGAAAAATTGGGTTTGGTTGTGTAAAGGTTTGGAGCCAGAAACATCCTTAATGCCACATCAAGTGATCGAGCGAGAACTCAAAGCAAGCCATTCACTTAATAAAGGAATTCGCTTAGCTGTTCTATCAGGACCAAGTTTTGCCAGTGAAGTTGCTAAAGGAATGCCTTGTGCTTTAACAGTTGCCAGTGACTCACAAGAATTGGTGGCTCTTGTTCAGCAAGTTTTCCATTACGGCAATATGAGAATTTACGGCAGCAGTGACATTGTTGGCGTTGAGCTAGGCGGAGCTATTAAGAACGTTTTGGCAATTGCAACCGGGATTGGAGATGGCTTAGGTCTTGGTTTGAATGCTCGCGCTGCGTTGTTGACTCGTGGCCTTACTGAAATGATGCGTTTGATTACCGCCATGGGTGGTCAACCTGAGACTGCTATGGGCTTAACAGGTGTCGGTGATTTAATTTTGACTGCTACTGGTGATTTATCTCGCAACAGACAGGTAGGTCTTCAGTTGGCCTCAGGCAAAAAATTATCTGAAGTGCTATCTAGTCTAGGCCATGTTGCTGAAGGTGTTCGTTGCGCGCAAGCTGTCAATGATTTAGCAATTGCTAAAAATATTGATATGCCAATTACTCAAATGGTTTGTCAGGTTCTCTTTAGTGATTTAGATTTACCAAGCGCTGTGAAGCTTTTGATGGGTCGCGATGCTAAATCTGAAACTCATTCATCAAATTAATCGCCACCGATAAAATCCATTTGTCGCCAGGCTTCATAAACCATCACTGCAACAGCATTTGATAGGTTCAGGCTGCGACTGTTTTCTCTCATAGGTAATCTCAAAGCGCGCTCTGGTAGAAAGTAATCTCTAACGTTTTGAGCGAGTCCTTTTGTCTCAGACCCAAAAACTAAGTAATCGTTTTCTAAAAACTGACACTTCGATAACTGAGCTTTGCCTTTGGTGGTGATGGCAAACATTCTGTCTTGTGAAGGTTTTTCGGATTCTAAAAACGCCTCCCAATTTTTATGAACTTTCATGTGAGCGTATTCGTGGTAATCCAATCCCGCACGTTTCATTCTTGAATCTTCTAACGGAAATCCTAATGGTTCAATTAAATGCAATTGCGCACCAGTATTTGCGCACAGGCGAATGATGTTGCCAGTATTAGGAGGTATTTCAGGTTCAACAAGTACAACGTTAATCATATGTTTTACAAAGATGTTCTAAGAATGACCCAATTATGAACACTTTGGGCGCCAAAATCTTTTAATAGTTTAGCCATGATGTTCAGTGTCGCGCCTGTTGTCATAACATCATCAACAATCACAATATGTTGATTCTCGATAAGCTGAAGTTTTTTGGGGTTCACTCGAAATGTATTAATAAGCCTTGTAAATCGCTCCTCTCTGGTCGCGTGAGCTTGATCGCCTTCAATGTGGTTGCGACCTAATATGTAGGGGTCGGCATTTTTGTTAAATGTCTTAGCAAATCGTTTGCACAACTCCCAAGATTGGTTAAATCCTCTGTGATGCAGTTTTTTAATGCTCAGGGGAACTGGAATCATCCAATCAATTTCTTCATGAAAAAGGCGCTCATTTTGAAAAGCGCATTTCCAAGCATCTGTAAAGCAAGTTGCTAATGCAACCTTGCCTTGGTATTTGTAATCCTGCAAAGCCTCAGTCAGTATTCCTCCATAACCATCTAAGCAAATGGTGCTATCAAATGAAGGCGGGTGCCGTTGGCATAAGTCACAAATTAATTTCTGTGCTTGGCAGGGTAGAGCGCATTGCCTGCAACGATGTGTTTGTTTATCTTTTATGAGTTTTAGACATTTATCGCAAATACTAAATGCTTGAAATTTCTTGCAGGCAATACATGAGCTAGGTAGAAGAAATTTCATGGGGCGCTGAGTATACTGAGCACCTATGTCCACATCGCCAACATTGACTCCCGCCATTCCTAATTGGTTATCTTTAGAGATAGCTAACAGGATGATGGAGAAGTTGACGATTATTAAATTGCAAGCGGAGCATGTTTTTCATTCAGGTTCTGTGCAACTTGGATTAATGCATGAGCGATTTCCTAAGGCTCACCATTATTGTTCTGACCCTAAACTTGAACATTCCTTAATTCAAAGACTTTTACTGCAATTATTAAGGCGCCCTAGTGTGCAATTTCATTCAACTGATGCTTCTATGCCCCAACATTTAATGGATTTGGTTTGGTCCAATTTAGAGCTTCAACATCATGACCAGCCTGAGTTATTAGTGCAAGGCTGGGAGCGCCTCTTAAAGCCAGAATCTTTATTGATGTTTGCTTATTTAGGACCTGATACAGGAAAAGAATTAAGAGTGATCAGTGGTGCTTCAGAGCCAATAGCTGGTGCCTGGGATATGCATGATGTCGGTGATGCACTCTTGAAATCGGGTTTTGCTGAGCCGGTTATGGATATGGAGTACATCACTCTTGAGTATGAGCATATAGATTTACTTTTAAAAGATGCGATGGAGTTGGGCTTAGTTCATGACAAGGGTGCCAAGTTAATCAGCGCAAATCCTGAAATGGCCCCTCTAAAAATGACTTTAGAGGTCGTTTATGGCCATGCTTGGACTCCAGAACGTCGTTTATCCAAGTCACATGATGGGGTTGCCAAGATTGGAATTGATCACATCCTTAGATCAAAACAATAAGTGAGCAAGTGCTGACATACAATTAGCTTTAATTTTCTAAGCCAAATGATGCAGAAAAGTTAGTAATTTATTGCGCTGGATCAAGTTCCGCAAATATAATCTCACGATATTGCGCATGCTTTTTGTGCACAGATTCAAGAATTTATTTAACGGGAAATAAGATGAAACATCGCACATCATTAGCCGGTCTGTTTTTAGGTTTAATCGGCTTGCTGCATAGCAACTTGGTTTTAGCTATTAATGACATGCCTGGCGGTCCAGCTCGCTTTCAATTAAATCTTCAAACTCCAGCAACTAAGGTTGCGGAAGAAGTAGCCGTATTGCATTGGATGATGTTGGCTATTTGTTTGGTTATTTTTGTGGCTGTTTTTGGCGTGATGTTCTATTCCATCTACAAGCACCGCAAATCATTAGGTCACAAATCAGCTAGCTTCCATGAAAGCACAACAGTTGAAATTATCTGGACAGTCGTACCTTTGTTGATCGTTATTGGTATGGCATTACCTGCAACCAAAACTGTTGTGGCGATGAAAGATACAACAAACGCTGATGTGACCATCAAGGTAACTGGGTATCAGTGGAAATGGGGCTATGACTACATCAAAGGCGAAGGTGAAGGCATTTCATTCTTGCAAACTTTGACAACTCCACGTGAGCAAATTAACAACCAAGCTGAAAAGAGCGATACCTACTTGATGGAAGTAGATAACGAAATGGTTGTTCCAGTTGGTAAAAAGATTCGTATGGTTACAACTGCTAACGACGTTATTCACTCATGGACTATTCCAGCGTTTGGCGTTAAGCAAGATGCGATTCCTGGCTTTGTTCGTGATGCATGGTTCCGCGCAGAAAAAGTGGGTACATACCGTGGTCAATGTTCTGAGCTTTGCGGTAAAGAACACGCGTTCATGCCAATCGTAGTGAAAGTGGTAACGGATGCTGAGTACACAGCCTGGGCTGCAGAAAAGAAAGTTCAAATGGCTGCTTTGGCTGATGACCCATCTAAGACATACACCATGGATGAGTTAAAGAAACGTGGCGAAAAAGTTTATGCAGCTAACTGCGCAGCATGTCACCAACCAAACGGTAAAGGTGCTGGCGCATTCCCAGCGTTAGATGGCTCAAAAGTTGTTCTTGGTTCTAAAGATGGTCAATACAAGATTCTTTTGAACGGCGTAAGAGCTATGCCTAAGTGGTCACAATTAAACGACGTTGAATTGGCTTCTGTCATGACTTACACACGTAACTCATGGGGCAATAAGACTGGCGAATTAATTCAGCCAAAAGATTTCACAACTGCACGCGCAGCTAAGTAATTAATACATATATAGGTAATTGGAGCGACTATGAGCACAGTAAGCCACGCACACGATCATCACGATGATCACGCACACGATCATCCACATGGATGGCGTCGTTGGTTGTATGCAACGAACCACAAAGATATTGGTACGTTGTATTTGATTTTCTCTTTTGTCAGCTTAATGGCTGGTGGTGTGATGGCGTTGTTGATTCGCTTGGAATTATTCCAACCGGGTTTGCAGTTCATCCGTCCAGAATTGTTTAATCAGTTAACAACTTTGCACGGCTTGGTCATGGTGTTCGGTGCCATCATGCCGGCATTCGTTGGTTTTGCTAACTACATGATTCCATTGCAAGTGGGCGCCTCAGATATGGCGTTTGCTCGTATGAACAACTTCAGCTTCTGGATCATGCCTGTTGCAGCATCATTGTTGTTGTCTTCATTCTTTGTACCTGGTGGCGCTACAGCTGCTGGTTGGACTTTATACGCACCTTTATCAGTGCAAATGGGTCCTGGTATGGACATGGCAATTTTTGCGATTCACTTGATGGGTGCTTCATCCATCATGGGTTCAATCAATATTATTGTGACTATTCTTAATATGCGTGCCCCAC
>ERZ1034361.1003-NODE-1003-length-16320-cov-8.828049_pt1 | contig 16320 bp, 12 predicted proteins | sample MGYA00520617_ERZ1034361 | MGnify/ENA primary metagenome ERZ1034361 (study PRJEB33736, sample SAMEA104284507) | Azolla filiculoides | biome: Urban; feature: Water surface; material: Ditch water | place: Netherlands | collected 2015-10-28 | depth 0-0.1 m ... | reverse complement strand
GGCTGTTCTTGCTGGGGTTCTCCGCACGAGTCAGGCTCGTATCAATGGAGCCTTTGCGCAAGAAATCCAGGATGCGTTTCTCTCTGGGGTGATTAGCTTCGGCTCAGGCTTCTTGATTCTGCTCGTCATCATTTCTTTCAATAAGAAGGGCCAGCAAGGCTGGCGCCAGCTCATTACCGCTCTTCGTTCTGGCGGAATCACCCCCTGGTTCACCTTGGCGGGCAGCGCAGGTGCCGCCTATGTGCTCTCTCAGACCTTGGTAGTCGGGATTACGGGTGTTGCGCTCTACACCGTGGCTTTTGTCGCTGGTTTGTCCATGGGCGGATTGTTCTTGGACGTGTGGGGGATTGGTCCGGCAGGGAAGAAGCCGTTGAGCTTTAACCGAGTAGGCGGTGCTGCTCTGGGTATTGGAGCTGTTGCGCTGTCATTGGTTGGCCACTCCACAGCTGCAGAGTCATTACTTCCCTTGCTACTTCCGCTTGTATGTGGCGTCCTGGTCGCCTGGCAAGACGCAGCAAACGGACGAATGACCGTTATTGCCGGCACGCCCTTAACCTCCACCTTCCTCAATTTCATGGTGGGAACAGGTGTGCTGCTGATCGCTACCGCATTCCATTCGTTCTCGGCAGGGTTGCCTGCGGCTTTGCCTTCTCAGCCCTATTTCTATCTCGGTGGGGCGATTGGCGTGGTCTTCATTGGGATTACCGCTGTCGTGGTGCGGGAGATTGGTGTTCTTCTGATGGGCTTGGGCTCGATTGCCGGGCAGCTACTCATGGCCTTGATTTTGGACTTCTTCTTCCCCAGCGCACAGGTCACTGGTGTGATGATCTTGATCGGTGCCAGCTTGGCGTTTGTGGCGGCAGCATGGGCTGCCTGGCCCAAGAAGAAGCCCCATGCACATGTGGCCGAGCCGCCAACAGACGCCTGAATCAGAAGACTAACCAGAGGATAATGAAGACATGAGCTATGAATACGGTCTCGACGTCGAGAACCTCGTCGCCCTCGATATGCACGTCCACATCGAGGTTGACTCCCACGGTCACACGTCTCTCCCGCAGAAGCTCATCGATGCAGCAACGGCCTACTTCCGCTCCGAGCCAGCACGTCCCACACTGGACGAGGTCGCTGACTACTACCGTGAACGCAACATGGCCGCTGTCGTCTTCACTGTGGACGCGCAGACTGCACTCGGTCACAACCCCATTGACAGCTTCGAAATCGCAGCCGGTGCAGCCAAGAACAATGACGTGCTCATTCCGTTTGGTTCCGTAGACCCGCTCCAGCCCAAAAAGGCCGTGGAAACCGCCAAGAAGCTCATCGGTGACGCAGGTGTCAAGGGTTTCAAATTCCACCCCACCGTGCAGAACTTTGCTCCCAATGACGAGTCAGTCTTCCCGATCTATGAAGTACTCCAAGAAGCAGGAGTCCCTGCTCTCTTTCACACTGGCCAGACAGGTATTGGAGCCGGAACCCCAGGTGGTTCAGGCATGGTGATTGGGCTGTCTAACCCCCTGCTGCTCGATGAAGTTGCCGCAAAGTTTCCTGAACTCCAGATCATCATGGCTCACCCTTCCGTGCCGTGGCAAGACGAAGCAATTGCTGTTGCCACTCACAAGGCCAACACCTGGATAGACCTTTCCGGATGGTCACCTAAGTACTTCCCCGAGGCTCTCGTGCGTCAGGCTAACTCGTTGCTTCGCAACAAGGTTCTCTTCGGATCTGACTACCCTCTACTCACTCCAGATCGCTGGATGAGTGACTTTGAGAATGCGCCATTCAAGGATGAAGTTCGTCCCTTGATTATGCGAGACAACGCGTTGCGCTTACTGGGTTTGAACTAGTTCGAAATTTCATTCCACGTGATCTCGAGAAAATCGAGCTTCGCGGCGAACTTGCGCAGGTGGCGTTCCAGCACGTCTTTGACGATCTCAAGTGTTTCGTCATCGTTGGCGCGGGCTTCGAGGACTAATGCTTCCTTGCCGGGAAGAATCTTTCCCTCTCCTGCGCGGATGAGAGCTACCCAGCCACCCTCGATCTCTGTCACTTCCGTTTTGTGTGAGATGTGAGACGCAAGTTGTTTGCCATAGCGCTCGGGGCGTTCGATGCTTACGCGAGCACGTTCACCGCGTGAGTATGTGGGCATATGGATATTCTTGCGGTTCTTTCGAGGAAATTCTTGTGGCTCCACTCAAAAAAGTGAAGCCACAAGCTTGTTTTGAATATGGGAATCTAGCTCACAGGCAACATGTGCTGTGCAAAGAACTCTTGAAGTTCCTCTCGAGCGCTGATGGGGAATACCCCGGCAACATATTGGTCGGGACGAACCACAACGATGGCCCCCTCACGTGAAATATCTCGGTCACGGAAGATGTCACGACCGTGGCCGGCACTGAAGATCTGGTTGACGTCTTCGAGCACCAGTGGTTGTTTGATCGGCTTGAAAGCCTTGGGGGTGGGCCCAGGTTCAATCTCGGTGTAGTCCTGCTGGTAAATGACCTTGGTGTCGAAGGTGGCATCAGTATCGCCATCATCGGGTGTGTAGAGAACTCGTGGAGAGGCGGGGTTGCTCAGCCACCACTCAGCAAATTCTGCTGTGGGAGTTCCGGTCAATGCAGGTGCTGCCTTGTCTGCGAATACGTATACGCGCCAACGACCGTCAGCTTCGTGCAGGTGACCAAGGTGAATCCAGCGAACGTCTGAACGACGGATGACTTCGGCTGATTTAAATGCCTTGCCAACCGGTAGCCCCTTGGCAAGTGCTTGGTGTTTCATACTGGTCGTGATCTGGTTTTCTGGGTATTGCGTCATATAGCCCATGGGGAATTCAAAAGTCTGGTCGTAGAACTTCGCCAAACCGTCTGGATCTTCCCATTCGTCTACAGGCTTAGCCACGAGACCGGACCATTCCTTATCGAAGTCGATGAGGTTCTGGGCTATGACTTTGCGCTCTGAGGAGTAGGTGTCAAGGAGTGACTCAGGAGCGCGACCTTCGAGGACGGCAGCAAGCTTCCAGGAGAGATTCCAGCCATCTTGAATCGAAACATTCATGCCTTGTCCTGCCTTGGCAGAGTGGGTGTGACAGGCGTCGCCCATAATGAATGCTCGAGGGTGTACTTCTCCCTTGAGCTCTTTGGCAACGTCATCGAATCCATCTGTGACCCGGTGGGCAACTTCATAGACTGACCACCAGGCAACGCCTCGAACATCGAGTGTGTAGGGGTGCAAGATTTCATTCGCGCGATCGATGACTTTCTCGATGGGGGTATCACGGACAGTGCCTGCATCGTGTTCATCGGTTTCGCCGAGGTCGACGTAGAGGCGGGATAGATAGCCACCTTCGCGAGGTATGATCATGATGCTGCCCTGGTCGTGGGACTGAATCAGGCACTTGACCTGGTAGTCGGGGAAGTCAGTGTTCACGAGAAGGTCAAGTACACCCCACGCGTGCATGGATGCCTCACCGTGGAGGCTGTGACCTAGAGATGTACGAACCTGACTGCGTGCCCCGTCGCCACCAACGAGGTATTTCGCTCTTACAACGCGCTCTTCACCAGCTCGTGGACCTGCAACGTACTTTATGCGTGCTGCCACGGGGTATTCGTGACTGCGATCAATCTCGAGATCGAGGAATTCAATACCGTAGTTAGGCACAACTTTTCCTGGAGCGCGTTCTGCATCTCGAAGGAAGTAGTCAAGTACGCGTGACTGGTTCACGTAGATGTGAGGCCATTCGCTCAGGCCTTGCGCATCGTCGGGAACACGGGCTGTGCGAATGATGTTGGTGGGCTCCTTGGGGTCCGGAGACCAGGTGTTCATCTCAACGTTGCGGTATGACTCGTCTTGGATCTCGCTCGCGAAGCCAAACGCGTTGAAAGTTTCAACCGAACGGGAGGCAATTCCGTCAGCTTGGCCTTGCATGAGGCGGCCGTCACGCTTTTCAATGGCGTAGATGTTGACGCTGGGGAAGCGGGAGAGCTGTGCAATCACGGCTACGGCTGCAGGACCGGTGCCTACGACGAGGACATCCATCTCATCAGGCAGTTCAGTGGGGCGGTTGATTCCGTAGCCGGCTGCGGCCTTGATGCGGGGATCATTCGATACATATCCGCGTTCGTGGAACTGCATGTGTGAGACTCCTATGTCTAACGTGAAATGAGCTTGTGTATCTATAGTTGAGACACTATTCTAAATATAGATACAACGATACCTCCCTTCTTTCCCTAATGCAATACATTTGAGTCAGCCACCACTCGAGGAACTTATGAGCACAGTAGAGAATGCACCAGAGGGTGGTTCGCAGACCCTGTCACGAGGCCTTACTGCCCTCGACATCATTGGCTCTGCAGAAACCCCTGTCTCGGTGGTAGAACTCGCGCAGAAGCTTGGCATTCACCGTTCCATGGCGTATCGACTCGTGAAGACGCTGGAACTGCACGGATTCGTGGAAAAAACACCTAGCGGGTCCCTCATACTCGGCATCAAACTTTCCACCCTTGCCAGAGGAGTCGCTAGAACTCTCCAAGAAGCAGCAGCTCCGGCGCTTGCTGAGATCGCTGAAGAACTAGAAATGACAGCTTTCCTTGTCGCCTACGACGGGGAAGCAGCAGTGACTTTACGCAGCGCAGAGCCTCTACACGCCCAAACTACTGTGGCGAAGAAACCCGGCACGAGACACTCCATCGACTTGGGCGCCCCTGGGCATGTGATTCGGTCACAGCTCTTCCCTGTGGAATACCCACCTCAGAGCTTCGAGTTCAGTAAAGACGAAGTTTTGGCAGGGATCGCTTCTATCGCAGTGCCACTCGTCATCCCGGGAAATCAGCCTGCAGCTTTAGCAGTGCTGTATTTACCTCACGAGGTAGACATGGACCATATTTCTCAGGTCCTCCGTGATGCGTCAGGACGTATCGTCGCAGCGGCTGGATAAGTTTTTGGCAATAAAAAATCGGGGCGCCCTTAGCTGTTGAGGACGCCCCGAAGTTTTTTATGCGGTGTTAGCCGCTGATGACCTGAGGAATACCCAGAGCCTTGAGGCCTTCCACGCCGAATTCCAGGCCGTAACCGGACTGCTTGGATCCGCCGAAAGGAATCATGGGGTGTACGCCACCGTGAGAGTTGATCCAGACAGTTCCAGAAACAATCTGAGAGGCAACCTCACGCGCCTTGGATGAATCAGCTGACCAGACCGAAGCGCCGAGACCTACGTCAACACCATTAGCCATAGCAATGGCGTCCTCGAGCTTGCTGTAGCGGATGACAGGAAGTGCTGGGCCGAACTGTTCTTCCTGAACCAGTGGGTTGTCGTTAGGAACGTCCGCCACGATGGTTGCAGGGTAGAAGTATCCGGGCTGGTCGCGGTCAGGGTTGCCACCAACCATGACACGTGCGCCAGCGCTCTTTGCTGATTCCACAAGGCGGTCGACAATGTCGAACTGTGCCTTGTTCTGAAGCGGACCAAGAACGTTGTCCTCATCAGTGCCCACGCCCATGGGCATGGAGCCTGCAACGGCACTGAGCTCAGCAACAACTTCGTCATAGACGTCATCGTGAACATAGAGACGCTTCAGTGCAGCACAGGTCTGACCTGTGTTGATGAATGCACCCCAGAACAGATCCTGAGCAATGGCTTTGGGGTCAACGTCGGGAAGAACGATACCTGCGTCGTTTCCACCAAGCTCCAAAGTCAAACGCTTCACGGTGTCAGCAGAGCTGCGGATAATCGCCTTACCAGTTGCTGTAGAACCGGTGAACATGATCTTTCCAATAGTGGGGTGAGAGGACAGGCGTGCGCCAACTTCTCGGTCGCCAGATACGCCGGTGAGGACACCTGCAGGGAGAACGGTGTTGAGAACGTGAATCAGTGCGAGAACGCTCAACGGGGTGTATTCCGAAGGCTTGACAACCACGGTGTTACCCATGCGCAAAGCAGGAGCAATCTGCCACACCGAAATCATCACGGGCCAGTTCCAGGGTCCAATTGCGCCAACTACACCAATGGGGCGGTAGGTAATCTCAGCGTGACCACTCTCATCGTCAACGACAACCTCAGTCTCGAGCGCAGTTGCAGCTGCAGTGCGAAGCCAGGCAGATGCTCCACCAATTTCAAAACGAGCGTTGGGGCCGTTCAGAGGCTTGCCCTGTTCGCGGCTGAGGAGTTGAGCCATAGCTTCGGCGTTCTCATCGAGTGCGTCAGCCGCAGCCATCATGATTTCACTGCGCTTCGCGTGACCAAGAGCAGCCCATGCGGGTTGAGCCTTCTCGGCAGCATCGACGGCTGCGTCGAGGAATGCAACGCTGTGAACGGGAGCTTTGCCCACCAGTTCACCGGTTGCGGGGTTCAAAATGTCGCGTGATTCACCGGTTGGCGCAATTGCAGCGAGTAAAGATTCTAGGGTTTCCATGGTGTCTCCTCTTTGAGTCCAGAGTGTTGAACTCAACGATTCCATAGGGGCACACAAAGTGCCACACAATAGAGCGCACAGCGGTTGCCTATCTGTGCAATAACTTCCTTAGTAACTAGTTCGTGACGATTCATCGGCTGTGCCGATGAATCGGTCTGCGAGTGCTTCTGTAGCTCTAGCGAGCAAAGCAACATCTGCACCGACCAGGATGAAGTCCACTCCAGCAGCGATGTAACGGTCTGCTGTTGCAGGCGCGAAGGCGTTTACGCCGACGCGAATACCAGCCTTCTTGGCCTGGGCGATAGCAGCCTCAACCGAAGAAACGACGTCTTCATGATCCTGTTGTCCGAGCAATCCCATGCTGGCCGCGAGGTCAGAGGGGCCGATAAAGATTCCATCAATTCCCTCAACGGCAAGGATTGAATCCAGATTCTTCATCGCTTCGACGGTTTCAATCTGAACAAAGAGAGAGATGTAGTCGCTCGCGCTTCCGAGGTAGCCCTCGATGCGGTTCCACATCGATGCGCGGGCTAGAGCACTTCCTACACCGCGAATACCCAGAGGGGGATAGCGCACAGCGCGCACGAGCGCTGCTGCTTCCTCGGCGGTATTGACCATGGGGATGAGGAGATTTTGAACTCCCAAGTCTAGGTATTGCTTGATCAGGTTGGCGTCTCCGTGAGGCGGGCGAACCATAGGTGTTGCGGGGTGACCATAAACCGCCTGGAGCTGCATCAAGATTGACTGCAAATCATTGGGTGTGTGCTCAGCATCGATGAGAAGCCAGTCCACGCCAGAGCTGGCACAGATTTCGGCAACGGTTGAGTTGCCGGAGCACACCCACACACCGACCTGTGAACGGTTCGACTCAGCCATGCGCTGAGCAAAGTTAGCTTCTGCGTTTAGACGAATTGGCATGTGATTGAGCCTAACGGTCCGTAGTCAGCGTGCACGGTGTCGCCCTTGTAAACCCACATGGGTCGAGTAAACGAACCAGCAAGAATGATTTCTCCAGCTGCCATCGAGTCACCATGCGCGTGAATTTTATTGGCTAACCAGTGCACGCCAGCTGCTGGGTGATTAAGAACAGCCGCGGCGACACCAGATTCTTCAATGGTTTCGTTGCGATACAGCAGGGCAGAGATCCAGCGCAGGTCTACGTCGGTAGGTTTGACGGGGTTTCCGCCAATGACCATCGCACCCATCGCTGCATTGTCCGAGATGGTGTCGACGATGGTGCGACCCTCCATCTCAATGTGCGCGCTCAGAATCTCGAGCGCGGGCATGACATATGCCGTTGCGTCGAGAACATCTGTGATTGTTGCATGGGGACCACTCAGCGGTTTACCCAAGACGAAAGCAAGCTCAACTTCAATACGCGTGTTGATGAACTGATCAAAGTCAATGACAGAACCTGTTTCATAAACCATGTCGTCAAAGATGATGCCGTAGTCAGGTTCAGTAATCCCGGTTGCAACCTGCATCACCTTTGAGGTGAGGCCAATCTTGCGGCCGACCAAGCGACGTCCTGCGTCAATACCGCGCTGTTTCCAGATGCCCTGAATTGCATATGAATCTTCAACAGTCATGCCGGGGTAACGAGCAGTGATGAGGGGAATAGGCACGCCCGTCTTCTCTGCCTCGACAAGTTCGTCTGCAATTGCGGTGCGGGTAGCGTCATCCATCATGATTCAAGGTTACTCAGTGCATTCTCTGTGCGGGAATAAGGCAAGAAGTTTTGTGCCCTGAAACGCCAATTCGTGTGCAGTCATGGCACAGCAGGTCCCAGGTGCGATGCCGTTGCTAGCCAGCCATTCCGCCGTCAACTCGGAAAGTTGTCGAGGTGATCATTTTGGAGTGAGGTCCAGCTAGGAAGAGCATTGCTTGCGCGATTTCATCCATTTCGGCGTGACGACCGAGTGGAATCAGTTCGTTAAAACTGGCGTTTGCTTGGCTGGCGTCAAGTCCTGTCATGCGTTCTTCGATGTCATTTTGGAAACCGTTATTGACTGGACCTGGGTTCACTGTGTTAACGCGAATGCCTCGAGGGGCAAGTTCCGCTGCTAGAGATTTCATAAAACCAACCTGTGCATGTTTGGCCGTTGCGTAGGCAGAAACCTTGGGTGGGCCTACGAGCCCTGTCACGCTCGAAGTAATAATGATGCTGCTCTGGTCCGGGATAAAGGGGAGCGTCGCTTGGACGGTGTTGAAAGTACCCATGACATGCACCTCAAGTACTCGGGCAAAAACTTCAGCAGGGTAGGTTGCAACCTCGCTCGCCGCCCCGCTGATTCCTGCATTGCAAATCAATACATCAATCAGGGGATGTTGCGCTGTAATCGAGGCCACCACTGCATCTAACTGATCACGCTGTGTTACGTCCGCTTGGTGGGTAAAGAAGCGGGGACTGACTAAATGTGGGGGGAGGGAGCCTTCGGACGGGGAATTAAGGTCAACGGCATGAACTATCGCTCCCTCGCTGTGAAAGAGGTCAGCAGTTGCTAACCCGATACCGCTGATACCCCCGGTGATGAGGACTACTTTGTTCTCGAGAATTGCCATGGCGCTTCCAGTCTGGGTGTGAGGGTTAAGGACGTGAATGGAGAAGACGGTAACCAGCTGTGGCGGTCGCCACCGCGCCAGCGGTAGCGATGCTTCCGACCATGAGGAATCCCACGAGTGGTTGCGGGCTGGCGAGTGCGGTCAGTGAAGATGCGATTCCTGCCGATACAAACTGGAAAGAGCCCACCATGGCTAGTGCAGTTCCACTGGCGTAGCGAACAGGAGCAATAGCGAGTGATGTCGAGGGGCCAAAAACAAAACCCATGCTGGTGGCGAGCAAAAACAGGCACACCGCGACAGTCCATAAGTTGACGGTGTTGGTGCTGGTGAGAAAAATCAGGGATACCATCGACAGTCCCTGGAGGGTCAGGCCGAAGAGAATGATTCGTTCAGGTGCAAACCGGTGAGCTAGCCGTGAAGTGAGCAAGCTCGCACCCACAAGTCCGACCCCGTTGAGAGCAAAGTCAGCGGCATAAATCTGACTGGAGACACCCAGGGTTGACTGGAAGATGAATGAAGAAGTAGAGATATAGGCAAAAAGCATGCCGAACCCCAGCCACATCGTCGCGGCAAAGAGGAGGTATTGCCTGTTTCGAAGCACCTCACTCATTAACGCAATAACTTTGAAGGGGTGTGCTGATTGGCGAGCTTGGGGGCTGAGCGTTTCGGGAACGAACATCATGGCACCCAATACCCCCGCCACGGCAAATACTGACAATCCAGCGAAGATTGTCCGCCAATCCCCGAAGCCAAGCAAGATGGCGCCGGCAACGGGGCCAATAATCGGTCCCAAGCTCACCACCATCTGGAGCAGTGAGAAGTACTTTGTAGCTTGTGACCCGGTCGTTTTATCGGCAATCACAGCACGACCCGTCACCAACCCGGCAGCAGAACCAATACCCAACACAACGCAGGAGAAGAGCAACGTGGAAAGGTTTTCGGCTTTACTCGCTGAAAGCGCCGCAATGGCAACCACAAGCCCACCGCTGATCATCAATCGACGTCGGCCAAAGCGATCTGAAAGGGCGCCAATGACGAGTTGCCCTGTAGCCATTCCCAACGTGTAGAGAGAAAGGGTCAGTCGAATATTGGATTCGGACGTTCCCAAATCGGCTGCCATCTGAGGTAGAGCGGGGAGGTAGATATCAGTGCCAAATGGCCCAAGAATTCCAATAATTCCTAGGGCAAACAAAGTGGTGACAGGTATTGCTCTCCGAGAAGCAGATTCGGTCATGGAGCGAAGGTCAGTTCAGGTTCAACATCCACAACCAGAGTCAACGCGCTAGTTCTCGTAGTGAGAGTGGGGATGATCTCGTCAAGGAGAGTAATCATCTGGTCATAACTTGAGATTCGAGTGGCCGAGACTCCCAGGCTTTCGCTGAGCTGGACAAAGTCAATTTCATCGAATGCAGGCCAGGCAGGCCCACCCTTCCCGAACTTATCTGCCAGGCGGTCCATGACGGCATAGCGATTGTTGTTCAAAATAATGAATAAACAGCCCACGTTGTAGTGGCGCGCACTCCAGAGGCCTTGGATGCCATACATCGAAGAGCCATCGCCCAGGACGGCAACAACGGGTCGTTCCGGTGCGCCCATTTTGAGGCCAATGGTGGCAGGCAGACCGAATCCGAGACCGCCCATGGCGGCACTGATGAAGCCTTGTGGTTCACGGGCTGGCAATAAGTCGTGGAGGTCTGGTCGGCTGCTGGGGGTCTCTTCTACCACGATCGTGTGGGAGCTTAACCGCTCAGCCAGTGCGGCCATGAGGTGTGAAGCACGCAGCGGTTCTCCGGATAGGGGGGCGCTAGGTGCTGGCCTGCGCTTCACGACCAGTGCCTTGCGTGAATCGCGGGACGTGGTTTGTTCGGTGAGTTGCTTGAGGGAAGTCGGCAAGGAGCCAATGACCGATATATCGGCAGGCGAGCGCAGAGCTTCATCAGTGTCTTCAGTGATGAGAAGAACAGTTGTTCCCTCCGGGAACATAGGTCCAGCTTCGAAGTTGTATTGCCTGAAAACAGGCGCACCTAAGGCAAGAATCAGGTCAAACTCAGCGAGTTGTGTGCGCACGACAGATCGTGCTGCGGAGAGGAAGCCAGCAAAGTTAGGGTGATCCTGAGGGAAACCTGCTTGCCCGGCGAAAGACTCTTGGAAGACCGGCACATGCAGATGCTCAGAAAGTCGCACCGCTTCAGCCCAGCCCTCAACGCTGTCATTTCCGGCACCGGCAATGATGACCGGGTGCTTGGCCAAGTTGATGCGGTGGGCGAGCTGGGAAATGACTTCCGGAGCAACAGTCGTGCCGCGTTCCACGCGAGCTGGGGCCGCAAAAACATGGTCGGGGTCGGCTAACTGGCTCCAGTCATCCATCGGGACGACCACGATTGCGGGACCGCGGCGAAGTCGAGCTTCGTAAATGGCGCGGGCAATAGCCGCTGGAACATCCTGCGCGGTTACAGGCTCGTTGAACCACACTGGGTACTCGCCTGCGAGGCCTCTCAGTTTTCCAGCGAGGAATGGCTCGGTTGCAAGATGGCGACGGTCCTGTTGGCCCACAATGATGGCAATGGGAGCGCGGTTCACTCGCGCAGTGGCGATAGCTCCAATTGCATTGCCTAAACCAGCAGTGGTGTGCACAATTGCCAGTGCTGGCTCACCTGTGGCGATGGCCAGGCCAGTAGCCATGCCGATGACAGAGCCTTCGTGCAGAGCAAGAGTGAACTGGAGGTCTTCAGGGAAGTTGGACAGCAGGCTGATCTCTGTAGAGCCAGGGTTTGCAAAAATGCGGCTTATTCCGGCATCTCTCATCACATTTAAGGCTGCGTCACGCACTGAGATTGCAGGGGAGTTCGACATGGGGTTTCCTCCAGGAATGCACAACTATGTGAATCTCCTAACTATTGCACCGGAGTTGAGTTTTTGGAACAATCAAGCAATGCACTTGCGCGGATGGACAAGTGATTGACATTTTGTGCACGGTATTCTCCTAATCAGACCTGTGAGGCGTTTGCCCCAGAGGTGACGAATGAAAGGTCTCAAGGAGGAGACATGACACTTCTCGATCCCGCTCTCTGGAGCGACAAAATCTTTATCAACGGCTGGGTTGCTGCCGGTGGAGGTACCCGCGATGTGGTTTCCCCCGCCACTGGTGAAAAGCTTGGTTCCATCGGTGTTGCTTCCGTCGAAGACGTCAACAAGGCAGCTCATGCTGCTGCGGCAGCCCAAAAGGAATGGGCGGCACAAAAACCTGAAGCTCGTGCGGCTGTTCTTCGCCGTGCAGGTGAACTCTGGGAAAAGCATGCCGAAGAAATTCACGGTTGGCTGATTAAAGAAGCCGGTTCTATTCCCCCCAAAGCAGGACTTGAGACCCACATCGCAGCGAATGAATGTTTCGAAGCTTCTGCACTTCCCACTCACCCGATGGGTGACGTTCTTCCATCGAACGAAGATCGCTGGAGCATGTCACGTCAACGCCCCGCAGGTGTTGTCACCGTCATTGCACCCTTCAACTTCCCACTGATTCTCTCGATCCGTTCGGTTGCGCCTGCGATTGCACTGGGTAACGCCGTCATTCTCAAGCCAGACCCTCGCACCGCTGTAGGTGCAGGTGTGTCACTGGTTCGCATCTTCCAGGAGGCTGGCCTTCCTGATGGTGTTCTTCAGCTGGTCAACGGTGGTGTTGATGTCGGTGAAGCTGTAGTTGCGGCCCCCGAAGTTCGCGTTGTTTCCTTCACAGGTTCTACTGCTGCTGGTCGCAAGGTAGGCGAGCTCGGAGCCCGCCACCTCAAGCGAACTCACCTGGAACTCGGTGGAAACAACGCCCTGATCATCCTTCCTGGTGCAGATCTGGCAAAAGCAGCATCTGCTGGAGCTTTTGGCTCCTTCATGCACCAGGGCCAGATCTGCATGACCACTGGTCGTCACATCGTGCATGAGTCACTTCATGATGAATACGTTGCACTGTTGTCAGAGAAGGCGTCACACCTTCCTGTGGGAAACCCCGCCACCGAGCAGGTCGCATTAGGGCCAATCATCGACGCGAACCAGACTGCTCGCGTGCAGTCCATCGTCGATGCCACGGTCGCAGCCGGTGGAACATTGGCTGCTGGCGGAACTCACGAAGGCAACTTCTTCAAGCCCACCGTGCTCTCGAACCTGACCCCAGAAATGAGCGCATGGAAGGACGAGATCTTCGGCCCTGTCGCTCCTGTGATCAAGTTCTCCACGACCGAAGAAGCCATCGCATTGGCTTCTGAAGGTGACTACGGCCTGTCCTTGGGAATCCTCGGAGATGTGGGAGAAGCGATGAAGATTGCGGACGCAATCAACAGCGGAATCATCCACATCAACGAGCAGACCGTTTCCGACGAAGCAAACATCCCCTTCGGTGGCGTGGGAGCTTCGGGTACAGGTTCACGTTTCGGTGGCGCAAAGGCCAACATCGAGGCTTTCACCGAGACACAGTGGCTCACACTGCGCCCCGAGATTGCGCCATACCCCTTCTAAAAAGCATTCGCAGCGCGAACTGATACGACAAGGGCCAGATTCCTGAAATGGAATCTGGCCCTTGTCTTTCCCCTGACAGAGCTTCGTCATGGTGAGAAAAACATGATGCCCATCCAATGGATGGGCATCATGTCACTCAAGGTGTTTTAGAGCTGGTTACCCAACTTGAATTCGCCCTTTTTCCAATCAGGCATCTCTTCGCCTTCGCGGCCGTAGGAGAAGCCATCTGCACCGATGGTGACTGCCATTTCAGAGGCGTCCGTTCGGGCAATGATGGGCTGAGGGTTACCATCGAGGTCGAGAACCAGTGATGCGTCGGTGTACCAAGAAGGCACGACGGGGGTGCCCCACCAGTCACGACGCTGGTTGTCGTGAACGTCCCAGGTGACAACGGGGTTGTCAGGGTCGCCGGTGTAGTAGTCCTGGGTGTAGATCTCTACGCGGTGACCGTCAGGGTCGCGCAGGTAGAGGTAGAACGCGTTCGAGACACCGTGACGGCCGGGACCGCGCTCGATGTGGTCCGACATGCGCAAAGCACCAAGCTTGTCGCAGATAGCTAGGATGTTGTGCTTCTCGTGGGTAGAGAAAGCAACGTGGTGCATACGTGGACCATCGCCACCGGTCATCGCGGTGTCGTGCACGGTTGCCTTGCGACGGATCCATGCCGCGTAGACAGTTCCTTCTTCATCCTGGATGTCTTCGGTTACGCGGTAACCGAGGTCCTGCATGTGCTTGACGCCACGAGGAACATCAGGGGTTACCTGGTTGAAGTGGTCAAGACGTACAAGTGCGCCGGGGGTGTACAGGTCATAACGCCATGCCAGGCGCTCCACGTGTTCAGTTTCGTAGAAGTACTCGAAGGGGAAGCCCAGTGGGTCGGTCACACGAAGAGAGTCACCAATTCCCTTGGTGAAACCGTCCTTGCGACGCTCGACACGGCAGCCGAGTTCGGTGTAGAAAGCTTCAGCCTTGTCTACATCTTCAGGGGTACGCACGCGGTAGGAGAACGCAGCAACTGCAGCGATGGGGCCCTTGCGAAGAACGAGGTTGTGGTGGATGAACTCTTCGATGCTCCGCAAGTAGATGACGTCGTCGTCTTCTTCGGTGACAGTCAAGCCGAGTACATCAACATAGAAGTGACGTGATGCAGCAAGGTCAGTAACGACGAGCTCCATGTATGCACAACGAAGGATGTCAGGTGGGCTTGCCTTAGGGGTTGCTACGGGGTTAGCTGCCTTGATAGGAGCTTCCGCGGTGACGTAGAAGCCACTAGAGGTCTTCTGGCGCCCTTTCAGTTCAGACATGTCATGTCCTTTCTTTATGTTGAGTGAAATAATTCACAGTTAGGTCACTGGTTGCCCAGTGAGGGAAACTACTTTCCGCTCACACCGAAACGAGGTGAGTGAGATTCTTCGAGGCTGATCTGCACCGACTGCTGGATGGTGTAGAAATCAATCGAGCGGTATCCGCCTTCGCGTCCGAGGCCGGAAGCCTTGACACCACCGAATGGGGTGCGCAAGTCACGAACGTTGTTCGAGTTCAACCAGACCATCCCCGACTCGATACCGTGTGCGAAGTTGTGTGCACGCTTGAGGTTCGTGGTCCACACATACGCGGCAAGGCCGTAACGAGTGTCGTTAGCGAGCTTGAGTGCTTCTTCGTCGGTGTCGAAAGGAGTAATCGCCACAACAGGCCCGAAGATCTCTTCCTGGAAGATACGTGCATCAGGCTTGACGTCTGCGAAGACGGTGGGGGAGATGAAGTTTCCGCCGGGGAGGCCCTCTGCTCGGCCACCACCGGCAAGGAGGCGACCTTCACCCTTACCGATTTCGATGTAGCTGAGAACCTTCTCGGTGTGGTTGGGGTGAACCAACGCACTAACTTCGCTCTGAGGGTCGGTGGGGAGACCCACAACGATGTTGCGTGCACGCTCAGCGAAGCGCTCTACGAAGTCATCGTAGATGTCGCGCTGAACGAGTACGCGGCTTCCCGCGGTGCAGCGCTCGCCGTTCAGGCTGAAGACGCCGAATACGGTGGCATCCAGGGCGGCTTCGAGATCTGCATCTGCAAAGACGATTGCGGGGCTCTTGCCGCCAAGCTCGAGAGAAAGGCTCTTGAGCAGTGGTGCTGCGTTGGTGGAAAGCATGGCACCGGTTGAACTGTCGCCGGTGAAGGAAATCAGTGGAACATCGGGGTGCTTGACCAGTGCGTCACCAGCAACGCCACCAGAACCAAGAATCAAGTTGAAGACACCGTCGGGAACTCCAGCTTCACGGAAGATGTCGGGCCAGAGCGCTGCTGAAAGGGGGGTGTAGCTGGCGGGCTTGAGCACAACGGAGTTACCCGTAGCCATCGCGGGAGCAAGCTTCCAGGATTCCTGCATGAAAGGAACGTTCCAGGGGGTAATTAAACCGGCAACACCAATGGGTTTGCGGTTGACATAGTTCATCTGGCGGCCGGGAACCTTGAATGCATTGTCGTGCTGAGCAACGATCAGGTCAGCAAAGAAGCGGAAGTTCTCAGCGGAGCGACGAGCCTGACCTAGAGCCTGGGTAATGGGAAGACCGGAGTCCCACGACTCAATTTCTGCGAGCTGAGCATCGCGAGATTCAACGATGTCGGCAATCTTGTGCAGAATGCGTGAGCGTTCGCGGGGAAGCATGCGAGCCCAGGGGCCCTCTTCGAATGCACGCTTGGCAGCAGCAACAGCAAGGTTGACGTCTTCGATCTTTCCCGATGCGGAGGTGATGTACACCTCGTTCGATACAGGCTCAATGACGTCGAAGGTGTCGCCGTCAAGTGAGTCGACGAACTTGCCATCGATAAAGTGCTGAATCTTCTCAGGCAGGTTTGC
>ERZ1034361.1000-NODE-1000-length-16360-cov-3.641528_pt1 | contig 16360 bp, 18 predicted proteins | sample MGYA00520617_ERZ1034361 | MGnify/ENA primary metagenome ERZ1034361 (study PRJEB33736, sample SAMEA104284507) | Azolla filiculoides | biome: Urban; feature: Water surface; material: Ditch water | place: Netherlands | collected 2015-10-28 | depth 0-0.1 m ... | reverse complement strand
TGCAGGTCACTACTATCCATTTACGAAGGAATCCTTACGCCTAGCCGAATAGATACCGTTAATTCATCTATCAGCTACACCTTGCCAAGGTATATTGAAAATCTCAAGCTGCAGACCGGATTAATCGCCATTAACGCTACAGGCAACGCAGACAATAACAAACTCACGGGCAATGACAATAATAATAAACTCAGTGGCGGCGGGGGTGACGATACGTTAAATGGGGGTGAGGGAAATGATACATTAAGCGGTGGGCTTGGCAGTGATACGCTAACCGGTGGCGAGGGTTTAAATGTCTTTATTTTTAATAGCAGTTTATCAATGTGCAATGTCGATACCATCACAGATTTTGTGGCTGGCGAAGATACAATTTACCTAGAAAACACAATATTCTCTAAACTCACCAAAACAGGTACGTTAAATGCCGATTTTTTTAATGCGCAAGCAGCGACGACCGATCATAATGATTACCTAAGCTATGATAAATCAACAGGAAAATTATTTTATGACAGTGACGGTAATGGCCCGCATTCAGCAAAGCAAATAGCTATATTAGGCTTAAATCTAATAATAACGCATCGTGATTTTTTTGTTATGTAAAACTCAGTAGCGAATGAACGGGTTCGGACAGTTTTAAAAAGAGAAAGGAAACCTTGAAATCAGCGAAAATGTAGTTCCCAAACACACATCAAGCTGACAAAGATTTCCATGATCTTACTAGAAACGATTTTGAACAACATAGCCACTCCAAAAACACAAAAAATGGCATTTTTTCAATGTTAAAGTGAAGTGCAAAACAAAAATACAACCCGTTGCATTGCATATAAAACACTATGAATGCCGTTTTTCAACTACAGCTCTACTATGTAACAATTCAAATTTAAAAAGATAGAATTCAATAAATAGTGTCATTAAAATAACAAGAACCAATGCGCCTATAGAATAAAGTCCCATAATAAATTCCTCTGTTTTTGTTAAGAAAATACTTTATGGTTTAGCTTAATGACAGCATCACTTATAAAAGCTAACTACTCATTAGCGTTGGTGTAATCAACAGTGATAAGATTGCATATAAAGCCGCTGCTGACGTATGTTTTTCTAATATTTCAATGCCTATTAAAGACACAAGTGGTACAAGCAAAATGATTACTAAAATACGCATCACATAACTCCCCTAGTCAATTTCGTTTATGGCTAACACGAAATGAAAAAGTTATACGCCACGCCACTAAAATAAATGCTCAACAGAGCAACTCGTCATCTTTTTATTTCACGTTAGGTAAAGCATATATAAAACACACTAAATTAGTCAACTATATTTTAGTTACGCCATTACAATTTTCAACTCAGAGTGTGAACTCGATTAATCACCTTACTGCCTGTATTTTCATCATTCAATTATATCAATGCTTAATGATGTTCTTCTTGCGTCTCTTTTTGTTTTCTTTTCTGATAAACTTTTTTTGCCGCTTTAGTTACATACACAGTGGGTTTCTTCAAACTACCGCGCAGATCAAATGCGGATATTTCATAGGCTTTGCATAATGCTTTAACTTTCTCTAGTGCAGCATCACGTCCTGCTTTTTTACATGCTTCAATTCTTGCCGCTAATTCAGCTTGCTCATGGGCTAATAATTTGAGTTCAGCTTCATAGTTTATGTTCGTGTGGTCGTTCATTTTTACTCCAAAATATAATAGGGCGGCCTGTTTAAGACAGACTTATTTATTGATATAACCTACTTATTATATCATTTTATGACATTGATTTACATGTTAAATTAGATAAATATTCACGTTTATTATCCTTTCTTCTATATAGATTTAAAGTCTAAGTTAGAATTTTGAATTACATTTGTGATTACAGACGTTATCAACTTAACGCTAATTGAACAGCTTCTTGCAATTGTTGATGCGTAAACGGTTTTTGCAGCATACCTTTCACCCCCATTATTTCAACAGCGTCTAATTCTGCAGTTAATATACGACGACCACCTGACATTGCAATTATTGACTGATTAGGATTTGACGCAAGTAATTCCGCAATTACTTGATGACCATCTTTTTCAGGCATGACAATATCAGTAATAACCAAATCTGGCTTAAGTTGATAAAAACTTTCTACACCTTCTAAGCCATCTTGCGCTATAAATACTTCATGCCCATTACGCTTTAGCATCCTTGTTAATAAAAAACGAATTTGTTCTTCATCATCAATTACTAATATCTTGGCCATACAGGTGATCTTTTGGGAATAATAATCGGAAAACTGTGCCACTAGGCTCTGTCGTTTTTGACTCAACAAGAATGTGCCCATGTGCCTCATGCACCATACCACTTACTGTTGAAAGCCCAAGTCCTGTACCCTCTCCAAGTGGTTTTGTTGTAAAGAATGGATCGAAAATACGATCAATCACATCTTTTTCTATGCCTGTACCATTATCTAAAATACTCAACTCTATAAGCTCACCTTCTAGTTCCTGCGCACACGAAGTACATACAAGCTCATGTGTCGTCATTTGCTTTAGTATAACGGTGATTGTGCCGCCATTTTTCATTGCATCACGGGCATTAACCACTAGGTTCGTTAAAATTTGATGCAGTTCCGTTGCATCGATTGTAATCGTTAGTTCACTATCTACTTCTGCATGCAGTTGAAACTTACTGGTTAACGCGGGTCGAATCATCGCAAGTACTTCATCAATCACTTCTTTTGATGGTCTTATTTCTATTTCTTTATGGATTGGATTTTGACGAGAGTACGCCATCATTTTTTTGATCAAATTAACGGCGCGTTCGCTCGCCATATTTACTTGTTGCGTGTTAAATAATATTTCTTCTTTTAATTTTTCATCAGTGCAATCTTCACCAGCAAAGGTATTTAGCTGGTTATAGCCAATAATTGCACTCAATATATTATTAAAATCATGAGCAATACCTGATGTTAAGCGACTTAAACTCTCAACTTTTTGCATTTGGTTGACTTGCTTAGTTAGTTCAAGTTGACATTGCTCGGATTTTTTCTGATCTGTGATATCAAATCTAATGGTGATATATTTTTTTAAATGAGTACCATCTTCACTCAGAATGGGCACAATAACCGCATTAAGCCAGTATAACGCGCCATTTTTATGCCGATTACACAACTCCCCAGACCAGATACGACCACTTTTAATGGTTCCCCAAAGATTTTCGTAAAACTCAAGGGAATGTACGTCTGATCTAACTAAACTATATTTTGACCCAATAAGTTCATCCCTACTATAGCCTGAAATACGACAAAAATGTCCGTTAACAAAAGTGATTACACCTTCAGGATCTGTTTCTGCGAAAATAGCCGCTTTATCAATAGCGAAATGATGTTCTAAATAAGTGCGCCTTTGATTATTAATAATTAAAAATCTTTTAGCTAATTGACTTGCTAATAACGCAACAAAAAAGGTGATCAATAATTTAATAGCAATATCAAGAGGATTTGAGTATCCATTTTTAGGTTTAATACTAAATATCCACGTTCTATCAAAAACCTTTAAGTATATACTTGCTGGCTGCGTTAATTCGCGTTGTGTTGAGCTATAAATTATTTCTTGATTAGAATCATCTTTTGGAACTTGAATAATTCGATAATCATAGAGCGCCATAAAATCGGAATTGAATAACAACTTAGTCTTTTCAACAAAATCAGAATCTATGGTCGTCTCAGTAGTAGACTTTTTGATTAGATTTTCTAATGCGAAACTATAACTGCTAGCAAATATAGCCGCTTCTCTCTTTTCATGTGTGTAATGTTCTTTTTCTAGCTGGAGGGAAAGAATACCTCCGAGTACAAGCATAATTAAAAATATTAGATCAATATATTGTTTTTGCTTGTTACTCAACTGTTGACTATATTCTGAAACAGGAAAATCATCTGATATCGTTATCTTAGTTATGATTTCAGTAAGTAGAACACTAATAAATTGTGCTGTGAGCAACAAGCCCAAAATAAAAATATTGAGTTCTACAAGATGTAACCCTCCATCTAAAGCAAAAATTCCCTTATGGTTACTCGTACCATGAATAGCAAGAATTGTTATCAAAATCCCACTTATACAAACAAACGTTAAATTACCACGATAAGCAATCCAGAGCAGCAATGGAATAATAAAAGTCAACGCAATTGGCAGATTAGAAATATTCCGCTCAAAAATAAAGTAACTGGCTGTTATTAATAATAAAAATGGAAAAAATAATTTGAAATGCTGCTTTTTAAATGGTGAGGGTTTAGAAAATATAGTAAGAATTAACGGAGTGACTAAACATTGCCCCATCACATTTGCTGACCACCAACTAAACCATGATGAAACAAATTTACTTGAATCGAGTAATCCATTAGTAAATAGAACTAAATTCCCTAATGTTGCACTAATTGGTTGTAAAATAAAAACTATTAAGACGAATAGCGCTGTAAAATCCTGTACACTTCTCAATGTAGACTTTAATTGCCATCGTTTAAATAGCATCCCTCCCATTACGGCCTCAAGAGCGTTGACTATGCCAAGTGTAAACGCAGGCCAAAACGCTAATTCATCAGAAAAAACAAAAGCAAATTCACCAAGAAAAACGCCAAAACCCACGCGTGAACCGAATATAATAGCAGCAGACAAAGCAATGCCTTCGGCGGCATAAAAAATTGGTGTAACAACACTGTGTTCAGCTGTGGTAGCAACAAGTAAACTAACTTTTGCGGAAGCGAAATAAAGTACAGCTAAAGTAATAGTCAGTAATACATTCTTAAAAAATAGCTTAAACGATAATAAATTTGTTGATTTCATGTATTACCAAGTAAATTTTATTTTTTCACAATGTAAACATTGTAAATAAAAATTAAGTTTAGAAATTAAAACGTTATAACTAATAACATTTTTAACTTTGATGTATTTTTATGTATTTTCATCATAACAGTCAAGCATAAATTAACAAAAAATCAAATAAAAAAATTATTAAATAATTTCAATTACTTGAAATAAATTCAAATTCTTTAATCTCATATTTTTATTGACTCTACAAACATAAAAGTAAAAAAGTTGTAAAAAAATGCAAATTAAATAATCGCTTTCACCCCAAGCCCCGCCTGCCCACCCAACACTAACAAAAACACCCAAAAAATCACCCGCACAGTGTGTGGGTGGTAATGTATAAGGCTCACTATTAAAATTGGTTGCATACGTTTGTTCCATGAACAATGCCATCAAAATAGCGGCATAATGTTTTAACGTCATAGTAGTTAATCCTAAAAAATAAATAGTTTTGAATAAAAAAAACGAGTTATGGGTTTATTAATTGTCTGCCATCACTTTTTCTCCTCGTATCTTTGTCCAAATATCGAATTCTATGCTTGACATGCGCTTTTTATCTATAGCCAGTTCGCTAAACTTCGAGTTATCAGTCATAATACCTAACATCTTGATTTGCGAAAGTAATAATAGATAATGGGCAATTGCCATTTCTGGTTGCTGAGCAATTTTGTGAAGCGGTAATTTTGATACATCTTCTTTTAATTCACGCTCTTTGATTGCCCGATCAATTAAACGTTCCACCTCGTCTTCGTCGAGATGTAAACGTTTGGCTTCTTTGTTAATAAATTCAATTTCCTCTTCGTCGAGTATCCCATCGCTTAACATTTCATATAGCGAATTTTTAAGTGTTTCACGTTCGATGCGCAGTTGATCCGTAAAAGCCGATGAAAGTAACGCGGCTGGAATAGCAAAAATACCAATCCCCAAAAGTGCCAGAATAATCGTCATGAAACGCCCCATACCTGTCACAGGGGTAATATCGCCATAACCAACAGAAGCCAGCGTAATCACGGCCCAATAAATAGATTGAGGTATATTTTCAAATTTATCAGGTTGAGCGTCATGCTCAAATAGGTAGCCTAAACTCGCTGTTAGAATGACCAGCAATAACATAATAAATGCCGATGCACTTAATACAGGAAGTTCACGTGCAATAACCTTGGTCAATGTTGAGGTGGCCTCTGTGTAGCGATTGAGCTTTAGCAGTCGCATTAATCGAAAAACCCGCAAAAAACGTAAATCCATTAGGTGATGTAGAAATATCTCTAAGAAAAACGGCAAAATAGCTAAAAAGTCAATAACAGATGAAGTGGATTTTGCTTGCTTTAATCGCCCAATGAAAGGGTGGCTGTATTCAGGATTTTCCACGCAGCAATAAAGACGCAAACAGTATTCTATAGTGAAAACGCCTACAGCAATTGCATCAATAATAATGAATTGAATATTGAGAATATAATGTATATGTTCAACCGATTCTAAAATGACGCAAATCACTGAGATAATCACCCACGTCACAATAAACATATCAAATATGCCCTGTAAACTACCTCCAAAGTCACTGGGATAAATTAAAGCATATACCTTTTGACGAAACGTGCGACCTTGGTTGAGTACTTGAAATTCTTTGTAAGCAGGGATAAGTACGCGAAATAGTTTTAAAATTCTTAGTAACCGCAAAAATCGTAGCATGCGTAAATCAATAGGGATGAACGCTTGTACATAAAAAGGAGCTACTGCAAAAAAGTCGATAATAGCAAAAGGACTTTTTACATAATTGAGATACGCCTTATGTTTTTTATCTTCATTAAATTCTTTATCTTCAGGGGCTAAATACAGCCGTAGAACATATTCAATTGTAAAAACAATGACCGAAAATAGATCAAAAAAATGAAACAAATGTTGATTTGGGTCATGTATTTGAGGGACATGCTCAAAAAGTAGCGCGATTAAATTAAGTACGATAAGTATCCCAATCCAATTTTCAACTTCTTTTTGATAATTACCTTCAATTTCAGTGTCAAATAGCCAGCTATAGAGCCATTTGCGAAATGGCAAGTTCGAGGGAATATCGGCGCGATAATCACGTCCTCGTATTTTGCCGCGTAAATCATGTAAGTTCTCCATAATTCTTCCTCTATTTTTTACAATTCAACGCGAACACACAACTCAATTACTTTATCCACAGGGATTTTGAAAAAGTCGACAGCGCTGCCCGCATTTTTAAATAAAAACAAGAAAATATTTCTGCGCCAAATAGGCATTTTGTTGCGTTTTTTAAAGGTAATATGTTCATTACCAACAAAAAACGACACATCATCCTCATTTATTTTTAAGCCTTTTTTCATGGCTAAACTCAATGCACTTGGAATATCGGGGGTTTCTTTAAAACCGAAATAGAGTTTGACGCGATAAAATTGATTATTAGTTCCAAAAGTGCGAATTTTGACTCTTTTTTCGTCATCGTCAATATAAGGCTCTTCAAGGGTCACTAATGTTAGTACAACGACTTGTTCATGTATGACGTGATTATGTTGCAGATTATTGAAGAGTACAGGAGGGATGCCGTGCAAACTGCGGGTAAGGTAGATTACCGTTCCCTCAACCGTCACTAGTTTTTTGGTAGCAATATGTTCTTCTAATTCTTCAAATAACACTTTCTTTTCTTCTAGCACGTCTGAGAGCATGGCCCGTCCTCGAATCCATGTAGTCATCAGCAGGAACAGAAAACCGCCAACAGCCAGAGGTAGCCATCCACCAGATACAATTTTTAAGCTGTTAGATGATAGAAAGATAAAATCAATAATGAAAAAGGCAATCAAAAATAAATAACTTGCTATAGCACTCCATTGCCATGTTGCTCGAATGACTATAAACGACAAAACGGTAGTAATAATCATTGTTCCAGTTACAGCGATACCATAAGCGGACGCTAGGTTCGATGACGATTCGAAGCTAAGTACGATAATAAACACCGTGAACATCAGTAGCCAATTAATCGTCGGAACATAAATTTGACCAATTTCGCTTTCTGACGTATGTAGTACTGTCATTCGTGGACAGTATCCTAATTGAATAGCCTGCTTTGTCATTGAGAAAGCACCAGAAATGACGGCTTGTGAGGCGATGACAGTTGCTAAGGTTGACAGAATGAGTAAAGGATAAAGCGCCCATGAAGGAGCAAGCAGATAAAAAGGATTTTCAATGGCTTCAGGGTGACTTAAAAGCAACGCTCCTTGTCCAAAGTAGTTACATAGTAGTGCAGGAAAAACAAAACCAAACCACGCATAACGAATAGGCTTTAAACCAAAATGCCCCATATCTGCATAAAGTGCTTCTGCTCCTGTTAAGACCAAAACTACTGCACCCATTACCAAAAATCCTCTCCAACCCAATTCATCTAAGAGATTAACAGCATAAAATGGATTAGCTGCGGCTAATACTTGAGGTTGCTCAATAATTTGATTGACACCCATCACTGCGAGGCAGATAAACCAATTACCCCTCACCGGACCGAACCGTTTGCCGACAGTTGCTGTACCCTTATCTTGAATCATAAAGAGAAAGGTTAAGACAAGTAAAGTTAACGGCACGACAAAATGTTCTAAAGGTTTGGCAATGACGTTTAAGCCTTCAACAGCACCCAAAACTGATATCGCAGGCGTGATGATACTATCGCCATAAAATAGTGTCGCTCCAAGTAATCCAATAATCATGATGAATTTTCGTTTACCCGCCTTATCTTTTGCGGTTGATAGAGCAAGTGCAGTCAATGCCATCACGCCGCCTTCTCCTTTGTTGTTAGCACGCATAATAAAAAGCGCATATTTCAATGCAACGACTAAAATGAGTGACCAGAAGATTAAAGACAAAGCACCTAAAATATGTGACGTATCCATGGTGAGATGTTCACGAAATATTTCCTTCACTGCATAAAGTGGACTTGTTCCAATATCTCCAAAGACTACGCCGATAGTTCCTAATGTCAGGGCAGCTAATTGGCTGTGTGTGTTTAATTTTGCCGTGTGTGTTAAGGTCATGTAAATTTCCAAAAATGAGACTATATAGCGTTATTTAAAAGGCGATATCCAACGCCCGTTTCTGTGATTAAATAACGGGGTTGTGTGGGATTTTCTTCAATTTTGTGGCGTAAGCGTCGCATATAAATCCTTAGATAATGCTGATTGTCTAAATATGACGTTCCCCATACGTTTTTAAGTAAATATTTGTACGTTACCACTAAGCCTGCGTGCTGAATAAGGATGAACAAAATATGGTATTCCGTTGGTGTGATTTTGATTTCTTTCTGCGAAACAAAAACTTGTCTTTTAGATAAATCAACTTTGAGTTCGCCTGTTTCAAAAACATCTTGGTTAATTGGAATTTGATTAATGCGCCTCATTAAGGCTTGTAGTCTGGAATTTAACTCACCGATACCAAATGGTTTAGTTAAATAATCGTCAGCACCCGCGTCCAGTGCAGTGATTTTGGTTTGTTCTAAACTACGTGCCGATAGCACTAGAATGGGGATAGTTGAGAATTGGCGTAAATGTTTAATAATAGTGATACCATCCATATCAGGCAGTCCTAAATCCAAAATCAACAAATCGGGTACAGCTTCCTTTAACATGGCTAAACCAGATATGCCTGAATCAGCATCAATAACTTCCCAGTTTCGTGTGTTGAGATTCTTTTTCAGAAAGCGGCGCGTTTGCAAATCATCTTCAATCAGCAGTATTTTTGGATTATTAAGCATCATATCGATTCATCCAAAAACATGGGAGGGGGTTGCACAATGGGCAGATTAATAACAAAAACGGCACCTTTATGTGGTACTTGTTTTAGCTGAATAATTCCGCCGTGCATTTCGATAATAGAGCGACATAGTGATAAGCCTAAACCAACGCCATTTTGCTCGGTTTCATGTTCCAAACGAAAAAACTTATCAAAAATTTTATTTTCTAATGATTTTGGGATGCCAATACCATAATCTGAAATCGTGATCGTTAAGTACTGACGAGAAAAATTCGCTTCAATATCAATGGGGCTTGATGAAGGCGTGTATTTGATAGCGTTTTCTATTAAATTGACAATAACCTGCTCAAATAAGACCGAGTCCACCCATATAAGTGGCAAATTTTCTGATAAATAAGTATTTACCGGATGTGTAGAGAGTTCTTTTTCTAAGCGTTTTAATGCACTACCTATAACTTCTTCAAGTGTATTCCATTCTCGATGAATTGAAATTTGGCCAGTACTAAGTTTCGCCATATCAAGAATTTTATTCATAAGCTCGGACATCCGCTGAGACTCATCAAAAATGACATGAGAAAATTCTTGTATTTCTTCTTTTGGTATATGATCGTGGTTTTCCATTAAGGTAGTTGCGACACCACTAATTCGGGTGAGTGGTGTACGCAAATCATGAGAAATGGCACTTAAGAGTGAATTACGAAGCGCTTCATCTTCTGCTTTGGCTTTTGCAATGTGGGCATTTTTAGCCTGATTAAGCAAATTGCTTGTAATTGTACCCACACTAATCATAATGATTAATGCAATGAGATCTTCAACATTCGTCATCCATAAAGAAAAAACAGGGGTTGTGAAATAAAAATCGAATAGTAATGCACTAAATAGTGATGCAACAATTGATGCCCCATATCCCCAGCGACTGGCGACCAAAAATACGCCAAATAAATACATCATCAAAAAAGTAGCACGCCCTGTTATAGGTTCTAGTGTCAAATTTAAAAGGGTGCAAGAAATAGGAATCAGCACACCGCCCACGTATTGAATACAAATATTTTTTTTAAAAATCATAATCAATGCACTCAAAAATACGGTGAGATAAATTCATTTTGTTCTACCATTAATCGTTTCATCTTTCAAAATGACGCCATTATCTAAATCGCAAAGCGTTAGCCATGCCTTGTTATCGTTATCTTGAATTTCATATTGGATGAAAAAATGATCGTTATCATGAATTAACCATTGTTTTTCTATAAGTCCGAGGTGTAAAACAGACGAATGCGTGTAGCAAGGCAATAAATTGATCTTGTTGATGGGAAGTCGATAATCTTGTTTTAAGGCTTCATCCGCGTATGCGGCAGTAAAAACAGAAAAAAATAAGAGAATTGATTTCATTAACAAGCATCCATAAAAAGTTATGTATGAGTCTACAAATAAATATGTAAAAAAGTCGTAAAAAAAATCTTAAGCAACATCCATCAAGTGATTGTAAATTAACATAAAAATAGGATAAACTTTAAACGTGCCATGTCCATGTTATTGATATTTATGTATTTAGGAACTGCAATTTTTATTAATACTGGCTGGCACACGTAAAAGCCAATCGCAAATAAATGAATAACGATGCCTACCCCATGAAAAAGGTAGGCACTGTCACTTAAGCTACGACAGCAGGTTGCTGACGGTAGTGTTGCATACGCTCAGGCATTCTCAGTGTCACGGCGGGTTTCTCTTTGAGGCGTACCACGAATTGCTCGGGCAGTTCATCGAGAAACAAACTGGGCTTTTGATACTTACTTGTACCGTATATTTGCCGCTGCTTGGCGTGTGTAATAATTAGGCGTTTCTTTGCCCGTGTTATTCCCACATACATTAAGCGACGCTCCTCTTGTAAATTACCCAGTCCACTGGGAAATACCCCTTTCTCAAGTCCCGCTAAAAACACGGTTTCAAATTCCAGCCCTTTGCTGGCGTGAAGGGTCATAAGCTGCACCCCACTCCCACTTTCCTCTACCGAGGATAAACACGCATGCACCAGAAATTGTTCAGGTGTACTCAATTCAAGTGCTGCATCAGGTGTAAATTTAGCGGCTACCTCAAGGCAGTCGTGTAAATGCTCAAGGCGTTCTTGCCCCTCCTCATGGCGTGAGAACCATGCCACCAGTCCCACTTGATCCATAATGGTTTGCAGAGCCTGATCGAGTGGCAGTGCTGAGATAACCTGCGTTAACGTGCGAATGAGCTGCATAAATTGCGTTAATCCACGATGAACACTACTACTTAACGTTGAGTTAGCTAAGAGTTGCTCGCAAGCCTCCCAGTGACTCACATTAGCAGATAGCCCTGCATCGATAATCTTCTGCTTAGTGACTACCCCTAGGCCACGCGTGGGCGTATTGAGTGCATATTCAAATGCGCCGTTATCCTGCGGGTCTAAACACAGTTGCAGATAACAGAGTAATAATTTGATTTCTTGACGATCAAAGAACCGTTGCCCTCTTGCCACATGAAAGGGTATCTGTGCTTCTCTGAGGGTTTGCGCAATGACATCGGCTTGGGAATTAGCGCGATATAAAATGGCCATATCACTTAAAGAATGTCCTTGCACTTGAAGTTGACTAATACACGAGGCGATATACTCGGCTTCATGCAGGGCATCTGAGGCTTGATAGATGGTAATCTTCTCACCTAAGGCGTTGTCAGTTCTAAGCACTTTACCCAGTCGCTCTTGATTGTGGGCAATGAGGTGATTGGCGGCAGATAAAATGGTTTGGCTACAGCGGTAATTCTGCTCGAGTTTGATGAGGTCATGTTGCTGATAGTGCGATTGAAATGTCATCATATTTTCAACAATCGCCCCACGAAACCCATAAATACTCTGATCATCATCCCCTACAATAAACAAGTTCCCTTTCTCTTGGGTGAGTAAACGTAGGAATTCATATTGAATCCAGTTGGTATCCTGAAATTCATCCACTAAGACATAACTGAACTTGTGTTGATAATGCGCAAGTAAGCGAGGATGTTCACGAAAGAGTTCATAGCAGCGCAGCATTAATTCACCAAAGTCCATTAACAGATGGGCTTTACAGTGGATTTGATACGCCATATAAACCTGCTCATATACCTCGTCACTTTCAATGGCTCGAATCCCTCTGTCCTTTTTAGCACTGATAAAGTTCAATACCTTTTTTGCATCTAAATCGCGTTCATCTTGCGTAAGTATGCGTTTAATGAGGCTCATTTGCTGAGATTGCGTAATCACTTTGAATTTCACTTTCAGGTGCATAAGCAGTAAGCGATAACACAGGGAATGAAATGTGCCTAGCCAAAGTCCGGCAAGGGCATCGTGTAACCGTAGCTCTAAACGTGATTTAATCTCACTGGCGGCTTTATTGGTAAACGTGACTGCCATAATGCTGTCGGCTGGATGCTCAACGAGTAAATGCGCAAGGCGTTCAACTAATACAGAGGTTTTACCAGTCCCAGCACCACTGAGAATCAAGGCACTTTTATTGGCTGTGGTGACAGCTAATTGTTGTTGTGGATTTAACATGAGATAACTCCAAAGAAAACAAAGGAAAAAGGGAGACGTTAGCCTCCCTTGTTTGGGTTGTGTGCCCTCAATACTCTGAGGGGAGTAGTAGGGTCGTAGACGAGCGATCTGCTTCAGTAATAATCCACACGTTTTGCGTGTCGTGAATACGGTAAACTGACATTAATCGCGCACCTGTACGCAGTGCCTCGTGATTTGCCTGAGCATCCTCCTCACATACCTCACCCCAATCGCCACATTGGTGACGTTTAAACAGGGGGATAGGGGGTATATGATGGGTTATTAAGACTTCTTGAGCTGCTGGCGTAATGAGTAATTGACCTAAATCAAAGCGTTTCATTAAACAGCTCCTACCACGGCAAATTCCAATCGATAACGCAAACTACAGAGTTCATTGAATTCGGCTACACTAAATGGCAGGACATATTCATCTCCTTCACACTGAATGCGTAGGGTGATCTCATCTGAGCTGTGTTGTTTCTCTTCGATGGAGAGAAAGCGGGTGTTGGTCAAACTGGCAAATTGATAAATCTTTTTCATTGGATAGTTCCAGTAACTGGATTAAAGGGGGTACTGGCTCGAAATGATGGTGAGTCATCTGCTCAAGCCAGTATTGCTCATGTAGCACAGGGTCACTCTCAAGGTCTGAGAGCTGCTGGGTTTTCATTTTGCCCATAGGGACTAGATAATCATGGCAAGGAAGTTAAAAACACCTGCAAGACCTCGAACCACCACAACGAGCATGAAATGCAGTGACGTCCACAAACTGCCTAGAAAGGTTGAGAGGGTCATCACTTAATCTCCACACGTTGGGATTGCTCAAGATGCGCATAGGGAATAAGGATGCCTGCTTTGAGTTGGTCACTGATAGCGGTCTTATTGATTTTGATCACTTGCTCGATGGTTTTAAATTCATCTGAGAGAGCGGATTCATCATCAATAATCACTTTACAAGGATTGGTTTTCACTTGAAGGGTGAGCCATGAATTGCTGAGTTTGGCGACATTGACTTGCTGCATTTGCATGAGTAAATAGCCATTTAACTGGGTTATCGTGCGATCAAGTTGTTTGAGGCGTTTGGTGAAACGCTCTTGTACTTCTTTCACACTGGCTTGCTCAAGTTTGAGGTTTTGAATATACCCAGCAAGGGCAAGTGCCTTCGCCTCAAAGTCCTGTTGAATTTGCCCTAGATTTTCATCAATGAGGGCTTGTTTACTGAGGTCATCAAGGTCTGGATGGTCATCGCAGAATTGCGCAATGGCATCAAAGAGGGTGCGAAACTCGTGGGCAAGTTCATAAAGTTTTGGCGTTGTCATGGACGTTATCTCCTAGAAGGGAATATGGTCATCGTTTACATCCTCCACCCCTTTAGACTTATCGTCTCTGGGTGGGAAGACACTAAACCAGCCTTTAAACTCATCACTAATAGGTAGTGAGGACAGTTTGAGGCTAATGCGCTCTTCACCTTGGTCGTTAGTACCAAAGATCAGGACACCATGTTGGGAGTAGAACTTTTTATCAGGTTGATTGGGATTGGTGCTGCCAAAGCAGACATTAAGTACACGGGTTGTTGTCATGATTTAATCTCCTAAAGTTAAGACTTAGTTTGCAGAAGCAAACGAGGGTATTTTTGCCAAGACACCACTAAACAGTGAGGCTGGCATATGAGAGAGTTGCTGAATGGGGGGAAGTTGTTTACTTTCGCACACTTTACTCACCCAGTTGGTAAAACGGTCTGTGTTGACTTGATGGGCACTTAACGCACTCATCAAGGTGTCGTATTGACTTGGACTAATAACGTCAAGGGGCTTAGATTCGATTTGGTCTTCAAGATCCATGGTAAACAAGGAACTCAGTGCACCTGCGCGAATCACAGCATCCAAATAAGCGGATTTTGTGGTCATTTTGGTGGTCTTATTGCGACCGCCATTGCTGGCGTCAAGACTGTAAATGCGTGAGCCATAGCCCATAGACACCACTTGTTGCTGTTCATTGAGAAGTTCACAGCACATGGTGATAGAGGTGTCATCACTTTGGGCAATCATAATACGAGGCGTTAAACCCAGTATTTGGCAGACCACCTCAGCTCCCCCTTTCATCAAGGTGGGCAAGGCTTTCTTACCTTTAGCAGGGAGATTGCAGTAGTCAACGCCTTCAGTGAGGGCATGTTTGACAATACTTAAGAACGTAATTCTATTTCTAGCACGACGCTCAAGTAAGTGTTTGAGTTGCGGTTCGGGAAGATCGAAAATATGCAGTGAGGGGGACTCAACTACCGATTCATCTGGCTTTTTAATGGGCATAATTGATGCCGACATAACGCCTCCATAAGTGAATAAATTTCAAGCAAAAGGACGCCATGATTAACAGCGATGAGCCATTAACCTAAGTGTCCTTGCTGCTTTGAGTGGGATAGGTGGGGTTAGAACGGGATATCTTCTTCAAGGCTGAGTTGAATAGGATAGATAGGAGGTGAACCATACAATTCAACCTGCATCTGGTGGATGAGGTCGTATTTGTCATAGTCCATCTCGCCAATTCCATACCAACAGTCCCAACTAAGGGCATTGGTCATCATTGGGAGATGCTCCGAGGGTTAGTAACAGCTGAAAATAGCCATTATTAATCAATAATATCTCTATGAAATCATTGAAAAGAACAGAGATAAACTAGGTTTTACAATGGGTGGTATTGTGAGTGTGAATACTTGTCTGTATGTTATTGAGATATAAAAATGGTAGAGTGTTGACCATTCTAAATGCACTTAAGTCATCGATACTTAAGCGATGATTGTCTGGTAAAAAAGCCCCTGATAACGTGGATTACCAGAGGCTTGTGATTAATTATTTAATATCATAATAAGGATGTGGAGGCTCTTCTTCATGATCACTCTCAGACGTTGAATAATCATATTTTTGAGAGAACATTAACTCCATTTCAAGTTCTTTTTCTAGTGCATCTTGCCATGTCGACTGCCATTGCGGGGCAGCTGATTTGGAGAGATAATCTTTCTCCTCAACAAGATATTTATGTACATGTGGGGCTAATGTGTATTTGGTTGTAGGTCTATTAGCTCCACCTATAAATGCTGATTTTAACCAGCCATGATTGATGAGCAGTTCCAGTGCATCTTCAATATCAGACTTATCCATGTTGTCATAAAACCAATCTCGGCTAATATTCGAAACACTCATGCCACTTGTATGGGCTTTTGATCTCAGTG
>ERZ1034361.999-NODE-999-length-16364-cov-3.122613_pt1 | contig 16364 bp, 19 predicted proteins | sample MGYA00520617_ERZ1034361 | MGnify/ENA primary metagenome ERZ1034361 (study PRJEB33736, sample SAMEA104284507) | Azolla filiculoides | biome: Urban; feature: Water surface; material: Ditch water | place: Netherlands | collected 2015-10-28 | depth 0-0.1 m ... | reverse complement strand
CGCACCTACGACGGAAAATTTGGCGCCGGATTGAACTACACCGTGAGCTATTTTATACCCATTTACAAGAAAAACAAGCCCATAGCGGAGAAAAAATAAAACCAAGCGTTACGAAAGTGACGCTTTTTTTTGTAAGATGAATTATGAAGTTGTAAATATTTTATATATTTGAAAAAGCTGTTTTGTTGCGCATATACACCCAAAAACGGATAGATTGGCGCTACTTTATAGCGCATATATACAAGTTGGGCATCAGTTCGTGCCGAACTGACGCAGATAAAAATTTTAATAGAAATATATGGGAGAAATTAAAGCTAAAACACATCTTGAAAAACTCGGTTTTTCTGATAGTGATAAAAAAAAATCTAAACACGATATAATTCAGAAATGGGTTTGTGATAATGTTGAACAAATTATATCTGAAACTGTGATGGCTAAAAACCCTCACCCATATACTATCGAAGAAGTAAAATGGGAACATCAAGTTATTTATGAAAACGGGAATTATAAAATGCTTGTTGGATATGTGGATGTAATGGTTCATATAAAAGGCAAATTTTATTTTAACGATTCTAATGAATATGAAAACTCTGAACACTTTGTGTTTGTTGAAGTAAAAACAGAAATTCCAGTTTTGGGAGAGTTAATAAGACAAATGAGAGCTTATCAAGCATATAACAAAAAAAGAACTTCTTATTTGGTTGTTTCTCCAGATGATAGACATATCGAAACTTTAAATCAACAAGGATTTTGGTTCTACAAATACAATGACCCTACGAAACTATTTTAATATCAATACTTTCAGCATATCCTTTGAAGTTTTCAAAAGATTCAGAATTAAGGTCTTTCAGTTCAAGAAAGAAGTCTTTTAAAGACAAGTTTTCGTCAAGAATTAAAAGTCTATTAATTGCAGAAAACAGCCAAAATGAACATTGAGAATTTTCAGAATCAAGTTGCTTTAATAAATCTTGTGCTATTTGAAAAGTTGGATTTGACATAATTAAATTTTTTAAAAATACTTTTTACTTCAACGGTGAAAAAGCGAAACCGAAATATTGCGTATAAAGAACCGAATGCCCAACACACGCTACAAGCAATTTGGGTTTTAGGCTTAATTGAGGGTTGGTTTTGTATTTGGAAGATTTGGCTAATCCGAATAATGGGCTTAATTTAGTCCCAAACTGCTTGTAGCGCGGGAACGTTAGCAGAAATTTTATGAAACCTCATTTAAAATGAAAAAATCAATAATTATATTAACCATATCACTTTTTATTTTAAGTTGTAATAAGAAAAATGAAAATTTCCAAAAGAAGGTCGAACTTATTGAAAAACCTTTAAGTCTAAAAGAGATAAAAGATATTAACTCAATTGTAGAAACTATAATAATCCAAGACAGTTTGAAAGTTTTAAAATCTAATGAGTACACTAACTTTCTTTGCCACGATTTGAGAAGACTACCAATAGATATTCCAGAAAAGCAGGATAATGGATTAGTTTTACCTCCAGCACCAGGTCGTATTTATTTAACTGATCTATTAAATGAAAGGATAAACGATGAAATATTTTTCACGACAAAAGATTCGTCTAATATAATTGCACAAAACTCTAAATCTTCAAAATTCATAATTGACAAATCAATTTTAAAAAATATAAATTCAACATCTTTTGAAAAAGAAAATGCAAAACAAAAAAAAGGCGAAAACTATCGTTTTTATGAAATGACTATTCCAATTTTTTCGCTCGACAATCAAAAAGCTTACGTTGAATTAGGATATCACTGCGGAACTCTTTGTGGACACGGAAAAGCTATTTACTTGAAAAAGATAAACGGAAAATGGATAATTGTAAAAAAGTTTGGAACTTGGATAAGTTAAAAAACTTCTGCTAACACAGGTTTTACGCTATTGCTAGGCTTGGGTTTTATTTGGAAAGTGTAGTGAATATTTTTTTCTTTTTATTCACGCTATATTTTTCAAAGTTTTCGGTATATTTGTTAACGCCAGTCTTAAAAATACGCAACAGACGTAAAGCCTGGGAACGTTGTAAGAGATTTTTGAACAAAAACATACTGAAATATTCCGAAGTGTTTCAGATTTTTTAATAATTAAACGACGTAAACTATGGCTAAATCAAAATTAAAGCATTTACTCCTATTTCTTATTGCTTTTGCAATTTGGAGTTGTACCGAAGATTATGAAAGTAATGAAACTTTGCACAATCACAATCACGACTACAGTGTCAAAAAATACACTTACAAACAAGCATTAAAACTTCAAAAATTTGGTGCAACTAATAAAATAGCCAAACAAAGTTTAAATCTAAAATTTGGAAAAATAAATTTATCCAAAAAAGGAAAAAACAAAGGTCAAATTTCAAAAGATGCATCTTCAATTCTTGCAATCGATTCTACTTTAATTAAAGAAGTTTCTACTGAGGAAACTACCACCTATTCAATGCTAGTTGTTTTAGATAGTGTTGACTATAGCGATGGTTCCTTTGACAATTTAGTAGTTAAAACAGATAGCCAAGATAACTCCGAAGCATTCATTGTGCATTACACACCTACAGAAGAAATAACCTATAATGCTGAACATGATTCCTATAATTTTACAGGAACTACAGAAACTTCAAAAGTATATGGAATATATTCTTTTTTTTCTACTACAAACGAATATGGTGTTGAAACTGGTGGAGAAACAGGAGGTGGAGGAAGCACAAATAGTAGTATTATTTGCGTTGATGTACTAAAATGCAACGGAACAAAAACGGGTGGTACAGGACCAATACATAATGCAGGACCAGGTTGCAATCAAACCTTTATAGTTAGAGAATGTTCTAGCAATCCTAACTGGAATCCGTATTCATCTGGTAGTGGAAGTTCTTCTGAAACAGAGCTATCAGACAATGAAAACAACAACACAGGGCCAGGTGGTGGGGGTTTAAGTAGCGGAACAGATTATGAAACAGGAGAAACCAACACTACAACAGTAATGGTTGTGCCTCATGAACTTTATGATGAAACAGGAGATGATTGCAATTTATTTACTAATTTGCAGTCTGATTTTGAAGTTAAATCTGTGATTGAGTACATGAAAACACAAACAAATGATACCATAGAAAAAGGAATATGTTTATCTGCGACAGGAGCTGGTCAATACAACCCTATTGTGGGTACACCAGACCAAGACCTTGACTATGCAGTGGGCTATGATATTCCAAATGGTACAGTTGTTGATATACTAATTCATACCCATTATACAGGCGGGTTATCAATATTTTCTCCCGATGATTTACAACAAATTTATATCATGATGAAAAATCCTAACATAACAATACCTGATAATTTTACAAGTATAGTAGTAACTCCTGATAACGAAGTATATGCCATGACTATTAGTAGCAAAGCTAGCTTTTTAGCTTTTGGCGATAAATGGTTTCCTGATGAGGAAAAATTTCTAATCTTTAAAGGTCTTTTTTATCTAAATGGTGGTTTTAATATCAACGGAAATAATTCAAATTCAAGTAATGAAATAAACTTTTTAAAAATGTTGGGTAGTAAATCAGGAATAAAACTTTACAAAGCTAATTCAGATTTATCTCAATGGGATAATCTAAAAGTAAATAGTATAAACAATTCTGTTACACAAACTTCTCCTTGTAACTAACTTAAAATCTTAATTAACATGAAAAATATTTTTTTAATCCTTATCGTTTCATTCTCGTTTTCATTTTGTAAAGCACAAGCTCCCGTAAATGCACCAATTATATCTTTAAGTACAGCCACTAGTGATAGTTTTAAAATTATTAATAATGGTGCTTATTTTAAAGACGTAGATAATCGTTATGCACAATGGGTGGGTACTTGGCAATATCAAAACGGAAATACCCTTTTTAAAATTGTCATTGAAAAAGTTGAAGGAGTTTATTTTCCTTTAAATTCTGGACATTTTATAAACCCAATAACTTGCTATGTTGACCTTTTAGTAGGAAAATATTATTATGAAAAAGACGGAATTGTTATTTCAAATCATCTAACATATATTGACCCAAAAACTGCACCTTTAATTTGTGGTGGAATATATGGTTACCCAAATATTGAAAACGTAAAACTAAATCTACTTTATAGAGAATTTGAAAAAAGACCAGGTCTAACTGGTGGTCCAGCAAATTTCTCTTTATTATCTGGAAGCACTACTCAAGCCAAATGGGAATTTGATAGTTCAATGAAAAGAAATTATTCTGTACCAGATAATGTAATACTTACTAAATTATAAAACCTCTTACAACAACAGTTTGTAGCAATAGCGGCTTTCGGAATAACCTGAAAGTCGCTTTTGTATTTGAAATAGTTGGTGATTAATCAAAAGTTTAAGTATATTTGACCGCTACTGTTACAAGCTGCAAACCGTTGTGTAACAGCTTAAACCAAACTTACGCTGAAAACAATGTTTAGAAAACAAACTAAACAGAAAAATGAATTATGATACTTTTATTATTTGTATTCTTGGAGCGAGTCTTTTAGGGAATATTGTTTGTGAAATTTACTTGGAGTGGGATATGATTGAATATTATGATTACAATCTGTGGAAGTTTTATAAAGAGTATTACAGATACAATCACTTTTTGTTCTAAAAAATTGAGTATAGAAAGTGATACATATAGTAGCTAAAGCAGAAAACCAAACGGAACGTTGAAGCCAAATATTTATTTTGTCATTTTTTGATTTTTTATAGAAGCCTTCAGTTTTTATCTTGTTAAAACCTTTTGACGTTATTCTGACACTTTTTTCACTATCTCTTTTTGTATCGTCGTAAGTTATTAAACCTTCTTGTTTTAAAAACTCAATACCATACTTCAAATAATCTGTATAGGTAAAAACTTCCTCTGTAATTCTTTTAAGGTTTTCGTCAGATTTATTTATATCATAACCTTTAGATAAAGCATTTTTAAATACAAACTGTTTTAAATCATCTACTGATTTACTATTATTATAATCATCTGAAAAGCAACGTAGAATAGAATCTAAAAATTTTAGGTAATTTTTATAAAACATTTTTTGAAAATTAAAAACCAAAAGTAAGAAAAGATTTTTATAAATTGCGGTTTAAATAAAACCTCTTATGAAAGACCAATTTTTATACGAAACTTTTATACCTGCAATAATAGTTGTAGTGATAGCTTTATTGAGTGCCGAATTTGTTGGACGAAGTAAACATATCGGAAGAGGTTATTCCTTTTTTATGATGCTCGGCTTAATTCCAGGAATTATAGGATTAATATTTAGTCCATCTGCAAAAAAAGAACCTACAAAAGCAAACTTACTCTATTCAGTTTTTGGGGTATTTTTAGTTTTAGCGGGTTTATATGGTTTCTATCAGGGTATTGATAATTTTTCATTTATAAACTTTTTTGCCCTATTATCCTATTTCTCCTCAGCATTCTATTGCTTTGAGTTATCAAAAGGAAATGTGTTAAACAAAGAACCTAAATATTATTTTGAAGGCACAAATGAAAGAAAAGATACTGAGACTAAGATGAAATTAGAGTCTACAGTTTCAAACTTAGCAGATTTAAAAGAAAAAGGGATTTTAACAAACGAAGAGTATAATCAGAAAGTTGAAAAACTTGAAGTCGAAAAAGCCGAACAAGATTTAAAAAACTCAACAGAATATAGACAATTAAAAAGTTTACTTGATTCGGGAGTTTTAACAAAAGAAGAATTTGAGAATAAGATTGAATTTATTAATAATAAAAATAAAATGCTTATTGAATCTATTGGACAGTATTTATCTCAAAAGGATTTAAATATAATTAAGTCAAATTACAACAAAAGCAATAAGTATTCTAGTAAAGAGATTAGAAATAAATTAGAAGAGGTTTTAAAAATTAAGACTAATATGAGCGACAATGAATTAATTGAGTTAGTTATAAATGAATTAGATAACAAGAATACTTAAAATAATCTACAGAAAGCCGATTACACAACAGCGGTTTAGCAAGATTTGGGCTTTAGGCTTAATTTGAAGTCGGTCTTGTACTTGTTATGGCTCGGTCTTAAAACAAAAAAATTGGGAATGGCTTTCCCCAAACCTCGCAAAGCCACCAAACGTTATAGCTAATTCAAAAACACGTTATTCATGGATACAACCATATTGATAATTCTACAAATATTAGCCGCAGTATTAACAGCATATCTAATTTATTATGCTCGCGAGAAAGGAAAAAATCAAGCGAACAAAGATGATTTGAAAGAATTGACTAAAATAGTCGAAGATGTAAAAACTGAAAATTCAAAAGAGATTGAGTTATTGAAAGCAAATTTGCTCGTTTTTAGTGAAAAGGAAAAACAAATTTTTAGCGAAGAAAAAGAAGCAATAGTAATTTTCTTCTCTCAAATAAACACTTGGATATGGGATAGTCTTAATATTTATATTCACGAATATAGTCACGCGAATTATCAAGAAATAGCCTCTAGACTAATACTAATGAGAGATAATTATAATAAAACAAATGTTGCTTTCTCTAAAGTAAAAATAATCGTTGATGACGATGATTTAATTGCTTCTGGACACGATGCAATTAGCAAGACTTTACAACTTCATCATTTTGTTGAGACTTTATTAAAAAGGTTGTCTTCAAATTTAAGTTGGGAAAAAATAATGGTTGACCAAGTTCTACAAAAAGACTTTGACACATTATCTGATGAAATGAAAAATTATTATAAATCAGAAGGAAAAAAAAGCAGAGAAGAAAGAAAAGCAATTACAGATGAGTACTTTGGACAACATGGACAAACTTTTAACCCAGCAATAGCTTCTGTAAATAATTTTAAAGATTTATCAAAAAAATATCTTAGAAAATGAACTGGCTATAACAGCGGTTTCAAGAAATGGCGAGGCATGGGATTTATTTGAAAACTAAAAGGTTTTAATTTAAAGTTTTAGTTATATTTGCGAAGGCTGGTCTTGGTACATCGCCACTTCATGAAGCCGCAAAACGTTAGCTGCTATGCTGAAAAAAAACCTGAATAAATATGGCCGAATTGAAACAATCTGAGAAACTTATACTTGAAAAAATATTAGGAATGCAAGGCGGTTATGTCTTAGAATTTTCAAACCAAAAATTTCAACAATTCATATACAGCAACTTTAAAATAGATATTTACAGTGAAAAATATTCGATTTTTGGAGAATCAAAAGCGAATCGGTTAAGAGCATTTTGGAGCTTGGAAAGCAATCAAATAATTGGAAAACTAATTTTGGAACTATTAGAAGTCTGGAAAACAGAAAAACTTTTACGTGGAGTAACGATAACCGAAAATGATAAAACTCTACAATCAGAATCATACGTAATTGCAAATAAACTTTTAGGAATCAAATCTCAAGAAAATCAATCTGAAGAAACTATCGATGACTTTTTAAACAAAGACTTTGAAAATGTTTCCTTGGAAAAATTGAATATTGACGGTTCGGTTATTGATATTTTAAATTCAAGAATAATCGAAATTAAAAACTCTATAAAAGCTAAATCAGCTTTATCTTGTGTAATTCTTTGTGGTAGCGTTTTGGAGGGAATTTTATTAGGTGTTGCAACTAGTAAAATGAAAGAATTCAATCAATGCGACATAAGCCCGAAGAATAAAGAAACTCAAAAAGTTTTGGCATTTAACGATTGGACATTATCAAACTTTATTGATGTTTCGCACAAACTTGGATTACTTGGATTAGACGTGAAAAAGTATAGCCATTCATTACGTGATTTTAGAAATTACATTCATCCTTATCAACAAATGGCTTCAAGATTTAATCCTGATATTGAAACTGCAAAAATTTCTTGGCAAGTTTTAAAAGCAGCTATAATAGATTTATCAAAAAAAGTATAAATAAAGCACAGCAGCTAACAGCGGTTTGCTTCAATGGCTACTTCCGGATTTTCCTACGGAAAATCCGCTGCTGAATGGAATGTTTTATTATATTTGTAATGGCTTGGTGTTGGTTCAACGCCACTGAAAGCAAGCCTCATAACGTTGTAGGTAATTTTAGAAACCGTGATAGTACGAAAAGAAATTAAGGACGATAATGAACTCTACTTGTATTTCAATGACAAATTGATTTACAAAAGATGGTTGAATTATGGATATTCAAAAGTGTTTGACAAAACAGCTTATGGAAAAGACACTTTCGTTAGTATTATCGAAGATGAAAATGGAAAAATTCGACATCGAAGAAAGATTTTCATAAACGGAGATTTTTGCGTAACAAAAGAAGACTTTTGGAATAAATATGTAGCGGAAATTGACTCTGAATCTGGAAAATTATTCGGAAAGAATCTTGATGCTTTTAATGACGCAATAACATCAGAAGGACCAGGATTTCCCGGAGATTGTATAATTGAAATTATTGGTACTAAAAAACTTGAAAAAGTATTTGGAAAAGAAAATTTTGAATTTATAATCGGACTATTGAGAGATGCTGAATTTGTTGATCTGATAATTGAAAAAGAAAATATTAAATAAAAAACTACCTACAACAGGCGTTTGGCAAGATTGCGAATTTTGTAGTAAATTCACATTTCAATTCGCAAGAAATTTTATCCTTAACAGAAGATAGTGGATACCAAAGTGGGTAAACAAAACGCTGGAACACTACATATACTATCGAAAACACCAATGCGTTGATAAAAATTATGCTGTTTTAAGTTTAATAAGTTACCTCGTATTTTTTTTGAGCCTAAACGAAGCTTACTAACCATTCCTTCAATAATAAATTACAAGATTGTTTTCAGTTAATACAATTTACTATTAAAGCACAAAATTTACATTTTAATTAACAATCCAAATCACTCCGTCCCAAAAATATTAACTAGATTCGTATAATTAATTTGTAAGTTTATGAAACGTATACATAAAAACATTCCAGTAATGCTCTTACTACTAACTGTAGTAAGTGGACTTGTATTTACTAATTGTGAGGTTAAAAAGGAAACTAAGCCATCTTCAAAGCCATTGACTATTACTGATGCAAAAGCCAGTCAAGACAAAAGAAAAAAATGGGAGGCTTCTCCAGACGGTATAAAATACAAAGAGTGGGAAGCATCTCCCGCAGGTAAAAAAGTGCACGCGAGTCACAATAAAATAAGAAAGTACATCAAAGATTTCAGTGACATGGAGGCAGTGGTAACCTCTGTTACTTTTCAACGCGCTAATGTAAAATCAGGCCCAAAATGGCTCATAGTTAAAATTAATGATGAAGATTACATGATGCAATTTAACTTAAAGGATTTTGAGCAATTAAAAAGTCTAAAAGTGAACGACAAAATAATTGTAAGAAGCCGTAGCGTAGGATATTCAAATAATCATCCCTATTTAATTATATCGGGCGATTATATTGCGCAAAACAACAAGATTCTTTTTAAGCGTGACTTTAGTAAAAATAAAGGCTGTTAAATCTTAGCTTCTCACCATTCAATTATTGGTTAGTTATAAGTAAAAAATCATACCATCAGGATAAAAAAATAAATTCCCCTAGGGCTTTTATATAATTCCTGTACAGCATTTAGGTAATTCCCCTAGGGGATTTAATCAATTTCCCTAGGGGAATTATTTTTTTTATCCGAACCAATTTAAAAATACATCTTCAAAATAATAAAAAACAATCCGTCAATTGAAAACGATATTATTAAATTTGTAAATAAAGTAGATTGAGGAAGAAAGAAATTATTTACTACTATTTAAATAGCTATAACAAACTATTTAACTAAGTTTTCACAAATTTTTTCAATTTATTAGCAAAAAAAAAAATCCCGAGCTCTCACTCGGGATTTTTTTATTTTACTTCTTTGATGCCTTTGATGAAAATCCATTTCACGAAGATTTTTTCACCATCGTGGGTTTTTATGGCTTGAAACTTTGGCGCTAACAGCAACGAAATCATGAAAGCTGTTACCGCAATCCACAACCCTTGTAAATGCGAATAATTCATCACTAAAAGATAAGCTGGGATATAAAACACACTAAATCCTATGAAATTATACAGGAACGATTTTATTTTTTTATTCATTTTATATGTTGTTTGATTGTTGAATTGTTGAATTGTTAAATTGTTGAATTGTTGAATTGTTGAATTGATTTTCACTTCTCACTTCTCACTTCTCACTTTTTACTTTTTACTTTTTACTTCTCACCCAAATACTTCCCCTTCTTACTGCCTTCATACATTTCGTATTTCACCAAACGGGCTTCTAATTTTCCATTGAAAAGCTTTATTTTTCTACTTGGTTTTAACCCTACAAATTTCAAGGCTTCTAAATTAGCGGTAATAAACCATGCGTTTGTATTGGGGTAATTCTGTTTCAAAGTATCTCCAATTTCTCTATAAAAACGCTCCATATCAATATCTAAACGCTCACCATATGGAGGATTAAACACCATGTGCAATGGTCCTTCAGTTTCTTTTTTAGAGTCAAAGAAATTTTCGTTACCTATGCTAACATATTCGTCTAAATTAGCATTTCTAATATTGTCTTTAGCTTTAGCTACAGCACTAGGGGCTTTGTCATAGCCTTTAATTGTATAATGAAATTCGCGTGTTTTTTTCAAAAGAGATTCCAAAATATTGTCAAATAATTCCGCATCCCAATCTTTCCATTTTTCAAAGCCAAACTCTTTACGATTAATATTCGCAGGAACATTACAAGCAATCATAGCGGCTTCGGCTAAAATAGTTCCCGAGCCACACATTGGATCTAAAAAATGACTTTTTCCTTCCCAACCCGATAAAATCAACATTCCTGCTGCTAAAACTTCGTTGATAGGTGCCATATTTGTGGCGGTTCTATAACCTCTATGATGCAATGAAGCACCCGAAGAATCTAACGAAACGGTCACATTATCTCTATCAATATGCACATGAATTTGCAAATCAGGAAAATCTTTATCGATGCTTGGGCGCTTTCCATTCAAGTCTCTAAATTGATCCACAATGGCATCTTTGGTCTTCAACGCCACAAACTGACTGTGATTAAAATGCTCTGAATGTAAAGTGGTTTCTACTAAAAAAGTATTGTGCTCGGTTAAGTAATCCGACCAATCAATGGCTCTGATACCTTCATACAGCGCTTTATCATTATGCGCTTTAAACGTTTTGATTGGTTTTAAGATTTTTAATGCTGTACGAAGTGCCAAATTGGCCTTGTACATAAATCCCTTATCGCCTTTAAAACTCACCACACGTGTACCGATTTCCACTTGTTGTGCGCCAAGAATTTGCAATTCTTTAGCTAATATTTCTTCAAAACCAAAGAAGGTTTTGGCCGTCATTTTAAAATTTTCCATTCTACAAATTCAAGTTCAATTGCAAAAATCAATTGCAATCGTAATAATTAGGGTATTCTTGTGCAAAAATACATTAAATTTGCTACTTGAATGAAACGAAATCAGAATTAATGTCAGATAACAACAATAAATCACAATCCATAGGAAATCAACCTGCCTCAAACTGGTTTGAATCTTGGTTTGATACTAAATACTATCACATCTTATACAAGGAACGCAATGACGAAGAAGCGCAATTGTTGATGGACAATTTAACGCATTATTTGAATCTTCCCGAAGCGGCTAGAATCTTAGATTTGGCTTGCGGAAAAGGACGTCATGCGATTTATCTGAATTCCTTAGGTTTTGATGTAACCGGAATTGATTTATCAGAAAACAGCATTAAGGAAGCCTCGCAATTTGCCAATGAAAAACTGCATTTCAAAGTGCACGACATGCGCGAAACGTGTAACGAAAAATACGATGCTATTTTCAATTTGTTTACGAGTTTTGGCTATTTTGAAGACGATGCTGATAATTATAAAACCATCAAAGCCATTCACAACAGTTTAACCGAAACCGGTTTTGCGGTTATTGATTTTATGAATGCGGATTTTGTAATTGAAAACTTAGTGGCTGATGAAGTAAAATCGGTTGACGGAATTGATTTTCATATACAACGTTATTATAAAGACGGACATATATTCAAAGAAATTTCGTTTGAAGACGAAGGTCAAAACTATCATTTTACCGAGAGAGTACAAGCCCTTCGCTTAGAAGATTTCGAAAAAATGATGGAGGAAGCCGGTATTTATCTTTTAGATATTTTTGGCGATTATAAACTTCGTAAATTCTATAAAAATCAATCGGAACGTTTAATTATGATTTTCAAATAATGCAATATATCATCACCTTTTCAGCCGTAATTATTGGCTTTTTATTTGCGTTGGTACTAAAACCACAAAAAAAGAAAAACATCAAATTGTTGTTAGCGTTCAGTGGTGCGTTTTTACTTTCGCTAACCGTTTTACACTTACTTCCTGAGTTATTCAGTGAAGGACATAATCATATTCACGAAGGAGAAGAAGTGCATGCCAAGTTACCTGTTGGCGTTTTCATTATGATTGGAATTCTTTTCCAAATCTTACTAGAATTTTTCTCAAAAGGTGCCGAACACGGACACGTTCACGTGCATACCGACGAGCATAATGAATTGCATCAGATACCTTGGTTGTTGTTTATTAGTTTGTGTATTCATGCCTTATTAGAAGGTTTTCCTATCCACAACAATCACAATTTAGCCTATGGAATTGCGGTTCACCACTTACCTATCGCTATCATTTTGACCTTATTTTTTGTAAATGCCAAAATGAACAAAATGATGATTTTTGCTTTCATGTTTACTTTTGCTTTAATGACTCCGATAGGAACATTTTTAGCGGAACAAATGCATTTTGCTCAACATTACTCAAAAGAAATTTCGGCAGTTGTAGTGGGAATTTTGTTCCATATTTCATCAACAATTATTTTTGAAAGTAATGAAGGACACAAATTCAATTTGGCTAAAATCACCATGATTGTATTTGGTTTTGTTTTGGCTTATATAATTGAAATGGGACATTCGCATTAATCGTAAATCAACATAAAACATAAGTACTTTTTACTTAAATTTGAAGAACATTTAAAACAATTGATATGGGGATTTTTTCTGCCTTACTTGGAAATGCAGGTGCTGTAAATCAAGAAACCTTAGTAAAAGATTACGGTAAATTATTAATTACAGGTGAAGAAATTGAATTGGGTTTCAAATTGATTCGCGATACTTTTATTTTTACCAACAAACGATTAATTCTAATTGAAAAACAAGGTATTACCGGTAGCAAAATTGAATATAAATCCATTACTTACAAAAGCATTTCACGTTTCAGCGTTGAAACTGCGGGTACATTTGACTTAGAAGCCGAATTGAAAATTTGGGTTTCAAGTGAAGTACATCCAAGTGTGGTGAAGCAATTTAATAAATCTGTCAATGTGTATGATGTTCAGAATGTTTTGGCACATCACGTTTTAAAATAATAGTATGAATTTTACCAAGACTACTGAACAAGCTTCCAAATACGAACATTTAGAAAAAATGTCGGTTACTGATTTGTTGACCAACATCAACAATGAAGACAAAACCGTTCCGTTAGCCGTTGAAAAAGCGTTACCACAAATTGAAAAACTAGTGACAGAAATTGTTTCGAAAATGAAACAAGGCGGTCGTTTGTTTTACATCGGTGCAGGAACTTCGGGCCGTTTAGGAATTGTAGATGCTTCGGAATGTCCGCCTACTTTTGGGGTTCCGTTTGATTTGGTAATTGGAATTATTGCAGGTGGCGATACGGCGATTAGAAAAGCAGTAGAATTTGCCGAAGACGACCGAGCACAAGCGTGGAACGACTTACAACAATGGAAGATCAATGAAAATGATGTTGTAGTTGGAATTGCCGCTTCGGGAACTACGCCTTATGTGATTGGTGGTTTAGAAATGTGCAATCAAAATAACATCAGCACCGGAAGTATCAGTTGCAATGCGGAAAGTCCGTTATCGAAAACCGCTAAATTTCCTATTGATGTGGTAGTTGGACCAGAATTTGTAACCGGAAGTTCTCGCATGAAAGCTGGAACCGCTCAGAAATTGGTTTTAAACATGATTTCGACAGCCACTATGATTCAATTGGGAAAAGTAAAGGGAAACAAAATGGTGGATATGCAATTGAGCAACACCAAATTAATTGACAGAGGAACTCGAATGATTATGGACGAAATTCCTGTAAGTTATGAAGAAGCCAACAAACTCTTAAAAACGCACGGCAGTGTGAGAAATGCAATTCAATTTTACCTAAATTCAAAATAAATGGCAACCGATAAAAATGTATTAGTGAAAGGAATCAAACTTTTGGCCGGTGCTTTACCGCTATTGTTTTTGGGACCCATAATCATAAATAGTGCTTTCAAAAACGAAAAACATCCCCTCTATCCTTACGTTTTAGCATTAGGGATTATTGTAGCAATAGCCGCCATATACTTAATTTATAAAGGTATCAATACCATGGTAAAAAGCATGTTTGATGGTGATAGACAAGGTTAAAATAATAAAAATTCAATTATGAAATTCAATATACCAACTTTGATTTTTAGTTTATTAGTGCTAACAACATTCGCTTCATGTTATCAACAAGAACGCAATTGTACCGATTTTAAAACGGGTAAATTCATTTCAGAAACCGAAATCGAAGGTAAAAAATATATAAGTACTTTTGAACGCAACGATTCTATTCAAGTTGAAACCTACGAAGGAAAAATTGATACTTTCAAGGTACGTTGGACAAACGATTGCGAATATGTAATTCAAAATATCAATCCCAAAAACCGCGAAGAGAAAAAAGCAGTTCAAATGAAAATCTTGACTACCAAAGACAATACCTATACTTTTGAATATTCCTTTGTGGGCGATTCAAAAAAACAACGCGGTACTGTAACAAAAACAAACTAGTCACGTATAACAAGCTTTAAAAACATAAAATAAAATGGAAGTATTTTTAAATCCGGATGCTTGGATAGCACTTTTAACCTTAACATTTTTAGAAATTATTCTAGGTATCGATAACATTATTTTTATTTCGATTGTTACTGGAAAATTACCACAAGAAAAACGTAAAAAAGCTACTAGAATAGGATTATTCTTAGCTATGTTTATGCGTATTGCATTGCTATTCGGAATTACCTTATTAATTGCCATGAAAGCGCCATGGTTCAGCTTTGACTTTGGTTGGTTCTCAGCCGACATTACAGGTCAAGCTTTAATTTTATTATTAGGAGGCTTGTTCTTAATTTATAAAAGTACCAAAGAAATTCACGAAAAAGTAGACCACAAAGGTGAAGAAGAGAAAGAACTTAAAACTTCTGCAACTAAATCATTTGCAAGTGTGATTGGTCAAATTCTACTTATCGATTTAATTTTCTCAGTAGACAGTATCTTAACAGCTGTTGGTATGACAAATGGTATCGAAGGTGCCTTAGTAATTATGATTACTGCCGTAGTAATTTCTGTAGGAATCATGATGTTATTTGCAGTTCCAGTTGGAAATTTCGTAAATGCAAACCCATCGATTCAAATCTTAGGTTTAGCCTTCTTAATCCTTATCGGATTTATGTTAATTACTGAAAGTATGCATTTATCGAATGCGCAATTAGCAGGGCAACATGTGGGAGCAGTTCCTAAAGGTTATCTGTATTTTGCAATTGCTTTTTCATTAGGAGTGGAATTTTTAAATATGAAAATGCGTAAAAAAGCACATTAAGATTAGGAACGAATGGTTCGGGACTTACCTGTTTGCCTTATTCCTGCTATACATTACAATAAAAAATGGTGATTATTTAAATCACCATTTTTTATTTTCATTCCTATCAGGGTTAGATAGGAATCGTATTGTTTACTTGTGTCAAAATACTAAGACAATCCCGTAATTCTTCCTTCGTTATCAATATCAATTCGTTCTGCGTTTGGAACCGCTGGTAAACCTGGCATTCGCATTACATCTCCTAAAAGCGGCACGACAAATCCAGCTCCAGAAGAAATCTCAAACTCACGAACCGTAATATCAAAATTCGCAGGACGACCAATTAATTTTTCATTATCTGAAAAACTTGCTGGTGTCTTCGCCATACAAATCGAAAAATGACCAAATCCTAAATCGTTAATCATTTTCAATTGTGTTTTCGATTTTGAAGAAAACTCTACTGAATTCGAACCATAAATCGTTTTGGCTACCACATTAATTTTATGTTCGATTGAATCTGATGGTTGGTATAACGGTTTATAGTTGGCAGTTCCTTTTTCAATTTCTTCTACTACTTTTTGCGCCACTTCAGCCGAACCTTTTCCACCTTGAGCAAAAGCGGTACTTACAATTGCAGTTACACCTTTAGTCGCGCATAATTCTTTCAATTTATCATATTCCGCTTGCGTATCGTCTGGAAAAGCATTGATGCAAACTACAGGATTTAA
>ERZ1034361.998-NODE-998-length-16366-cov-4.336792_pt1 | contig 16366 bp, 21 predicted proteins | sample MGYA00520617_ERZ1034361 | MGnify/ENA primary metagenome ERZ1034361 (study PRJEB33736, sample SAMEA104284507) | Azolla filiculoides | biome: Urban; feature: Water surface; material: Ditch water | place: Netherlands | collected 2015-10-28 | depth 0-0.1 m ... | reverse complement strand
TCGGTCAAGGTGCGATTACTAGAAGATGCTTCTGGCATTGAAAGTGAATAAAGAAAAACACGGCTGAGTGCGCCACTGACGCTCAATGTATGACCTTGACTGAAGGGCTAGCAGCATCATGGCTGGATGCACTTTACATGCGACCCCAATAAAAGCCGTGCAAATTATTTCAAACATGGCATAGTGCTTGAATTCGCTCAGCATCTGGAGTGGGCGAAGGAAGTAGTTTGGCAGGATGTTCGCTACAACTACAACGAGGTCCGCATGAGCGGCTTGGTACCTTTGGAAGGCAAACTTTACGCAGTGGTGTATGTGTTGCGTGCTGAATCTACCCGAATAATCAGTTTGCGAACAGCAAACAAACGAGAGGTTAAGCGCTATGAAAAAAAACAGTAAAAATACCAAAGCCATGAAAATCATCATGCCAACGGATGAAGAAGACAGAGCCATCACATTGGCTGCGATGAGCGATCCAGACAATCAGCCTTGGACTGATGAAGAATTTGCAAAAATCAAAAAATTTTACAGATTTGGCGATGTGATGCCGAAGGCTTCCGATCTTCCATCGAAGTAAATCAGGCGCTTCAAAATCAATAAGGGTTCTTAAACCCTAGCTTCCGCATGGTCTCAATCTCATGCGCTTCCATCGCCTCAGCATCGGCCTCACTGGTCTCATGATCCCAGCCTTGCGCATGCAAGGTGCCATGCACCAGTAAATGCGCATAGTGCGCCTGCAATGTCTTGCCTTGCTCACGGGCTTCCTTGGCCACTACCGGCGCGCACAACACCAAATCGGCCATCACCACAGGTGACTGCATGTAATCAAATGTCAGCACATTGGTGGCGTAATCTTTCTTGCGAAACTCACGGTTCAAGCGTTGACCTTCTTCGGCGTCCACAATGCGAACCGTGATTTCCCCATCAGCCGCCAAGCTGTGCCGAATCCAGCGAGCCACTTTATGACGCGGCAAGGCGGCGCGATGACGCGCCGCGTAAGGGATGTCGCCAAATTGCAAAGACAGGTTAAGCGTAGGAAGTGCCATTATTTTTAAACCTGCAATTTCAAGCGTCAATCGATCGACTGCGCACCGTGGTTCTTTGCGCATCATAAGCATCCACAATGCGTGCCACCAAAGGATGACGGACCACATCCGCACTAGAAAAACGCGTCATGGCAATGCCCTTCACGCGCCTTAAAACACGCTCGGCATCGATCAAGCCACTGAGCTGCCCTTTGGGTAAATCAATCTGACTCACATCCCCCGTGACCACCGCCTTGGCGCCAAAGCCAATGCGGGTGAGGAACATTTTCATTTGCTCGGGCGTGGTGTTCTGCGCCTCGTCCAAAATCACAAAGGCATTGTTCAAGGTACGGCCGCGCATAAAAGCCAAGGGTGCAATTTCAATGGCATTGCGCTCAAAGGCTTTTTGCACTTTGTCATAACCCATCAGGTCATAGAGTGCGTCGTAAAGGGGGCGTAAATACGGATCGACTTTTTGCGACAAATCGCCAGGCAAGAAACCCAAACGCTCGCCAGCTTCCACGGCAGGTCGGGTCAATACAATGCGCTGAACACTGGCGCGCTCAAGGGCGTCGACAGCGCTGGCCACGGCCAAGTAGGTTTTGCCTGTACCGGCAGGGCCAATGCCAAACGTAATGTCGTGGGTGGCAATGTTCTCCATGTACATGGCTTGCACAGGCGTGCGGGCTTTAAGGTCAGCCCTGCGCGTTTGCAAGGTGGGCAGATCGGGGTTGTTGGCCACTTCGGGATCGCCCGCCATCATGAGCTGCAGCGAATCTTCCTTGATGGGCCGGTCGGCCATTTCATACAGCGCCTGCAACAACTCCAGCGCTTGGTTGGCCTTGGCTTTGGGGCCGTCGATCTTGAACTGCTCGTGTCGGTGCGCAATTTTGACCTGCAGGCCGGCCTCGATGGTGCGCAAATGGGCGTCCATGGGGCCGCAAAGATGCGTCATGCGGGTATTGTTGTGCGGCGTGAAGTTGTGTCTGACAATCAAGCTGATAATCCTCAGTGGAAAATAGACACCCATGCCAGGGGCAGGATGTCTGACCCCCTAATGATAGGCACTTATCTGATGAAGAAGAACGGCACGCCATGATTGGTCAGTTAACAGGCACTTTGATCGACAAAAACCCACCCGAAGTCATGGTGGATTGCCATGGCGTGGGCTATGAGGTGAGTGTGCCCATGAGCACCTTCTACAACCTGCCGGCCTTGGGCGAGAAGGTGAAGTTGCTCACGCATTTTGTGGTGCGCGAGGATGCGCAGTTGCTTTACGGCTTTGCCACCGTAGAAGAGCGTGCGGCTTTTAGGCAGTTGATCAAAATTTCGGGCGTGGGTCCGCGCACCGCACTGAGCGTGCTGTCGGGCATGGGCGTGGCCGATTTGGCGCAGGCCATCACGCAACAAGAAGCGGGCCGCTTGGTCAAGGTGCCCGGCATTGGCAAGAAAACCGCCGAGCGCTTGCTGCTAGAACTCAAAGGCAAATTGGGCGCCGACCTGCTCACCACAGGCAGCACATCACACGACCACGCCAGCGACATTTTGCAAGCCTTGGTGGCTTTGGGCTACAGTGACAAGGAAGCTGCTTTGGCCTTGAAATCTCTACCTACCGATGTGGGTGTGAGCGATGGCATCAAAATGGCACTCAAGGCCTTGGCCAAATAAACTGACACCATGAGCATTCAAACCGACGACTTTGGCACACCACCACCGCCACCTGTGCGCATGGTGGACGCCACACCCGAAACGCCCCAAGAAGAAGCCATCGAACGCGCCCTGCGGCCCAAGCTGCTCGACGACTATGTGGGCCAAGCCAAGGTCCGCGAGCAGCTTGAGATTTTCATTGGCGCGGCCAAAATGCGCGGCGAGCCTTTAGATCACGTGTTGTTGTTTGGCCCGCCTGGTTTGGGCAAGACCACCTTGAGCCACATCATTGCGGCGGAGCTGGGTGTCAACCTGCGTCAAACCAGTGGCCCCGTTTTAGAAAAACCCAAAGATTTGGCGGCCTTGCTCACCAATTTGGAAAAGAACGATGTGCTCTTCATTGACGAGATTCACCGTTTGTCGCCCGTGGTGGAAGAAATTTTGTACCCCGCGTTAGAAGACTACCAAATCGACATCATGATTGGTGAAGGCCCCGCAGCACGCAGCATCAAGCTCGATTTGCAGCCCTTTACTTTGGTAGGCGCCACCACGCGCGCGGGCATGCTGACCAATCCTTTGCGTGACCGCTTTGGCATTGTGTCGCGCCTTGAGTTTTACACGCCCGAAGAATTGGCGCGCATTGTGACGCGCAGTGCCAGTTTGCTCAAAGCACCCATGGATGCTGAGGGTGGCAAAGAAATTGCCAAGCGTTCCCGCGGTACACCGCGCATTGCCAACCGCTTGCTCAGGCGTGTGCGCGACTACGCCGACGTGAAAGGTGTGGGCCACATCACGCACGACATTGCCAAGCGTGCGTTGGCCATGCTCGATGTCGATCCCGAAGGTTTCGATTTGATGGACCGCAAATTGTTGGAAGCCGTCATTCACCGCTTTGATGGTGGCCCCGTGGGCCTGGACAACATTGCCGCCAGCATTGGCGAAGAGCGCGACACCATTGAAGATGTGATTGAGCCTTATTTGATTCAGCAAGGTTTCTTGCAGCGCACGCCGCGCGGCCGCATGGCCACCTTGGCGGCCTACCGCCATTTGGGTGTGACACCGCCCAAGAGTTTCACGCAAGACTGAAACAAGCCGTCAAGCCATCAAGCAGAAGCCGCAAGCTCGGCTTCTGCCAATTCAGAATTCGTCGCGCGTGGCCTCGTCCAAGTGCGACGTGTCGGCCCAGCCCACCAAAGACACACTTTGCGGTGTCCACAACAAGCGATTGACCGCGGTGTTGGTGAGCGTCCAAGAACGCGGCGCCTGCAAGTCTTGGCCGGTGGCAATGCGGTAGAGCAAGTCCATCACGCCGCCATGCGCAAACAAGGCAATGTGTTGCCCCACGTGCTTGGCCGCCAGTTCGTCGAGTGTTTGGCGCACGCGTTGTTCCATCACCACCAAAGATTCTCCTCCTTGTGGCGGCGTCCACAAGGGATCGCGTTTGCGCCACCGCATGGAATCTTCTGGCAGGTCACGTTCAATTTCTGCAAAGGTCTTGCCTTCGAACGCACCAAAGCCGCGCTCGCGCAGGCCCGGATGGCTGATGGCTTCAAGGCCTTGATGCACGGCCACAGCAGTAGCGGTTTGATGCGCGCGTTTTAAATCACTGGTGTACACCGCATGCAATGGGTCTTGTGCGGCCAATGCCTTGGCCAATTGGGCGGCTTGCCACTCACCCTTGGCGTTGAGTGGAATGTCGAGTTGACCTTGAATGCGGGTGTCTACATTCCAGGCGGTTTCGCCATGACGGATGGCAACGATACGAGTGGCTTGCATGCGCAGAAAAATGTTTGAAAGAATTAACGGGAAATGGTGGTGTCAACACGGCGGTTGAGCACTTGCGGATTGGGGAATCCTTGCAATGCAGCCGACATCATGGTTTGCAAAATGTTGGCGTGATCGGCCCAAGGGCCTTCGTGTGTGGCTTTGGTTTGGTACACCACGTTGCTGGTGTGCAGATCGCGAATGATGATGCTGACTTCTTGCGCATAGCCTGAGGGCGGTGGGAAGCCGCTGCGCCTGAGAGGCGGTAAGCCTGTGCTCATGCCAACACCCACGCCCACGCCGTGTGTGCGAAATCCCGAACCAATGCTGATTTGGACATGGTTGGCCCAAGGGCTGCGAACCGGTCTGCCCCAAGGGTCGGCAATGAACTCGGCCGTGCGAACGCCCACCCACACACTGTATTGGGCGTCGATGTCGTTGCGTGTCCAGCCCAATGGCGCCAAGGCCGATGCCAATTGAACTTCGGCCCAACCGGCTTGTGGGTTGTTGGCGTCGGCCGGCAAGCGGTCCCATCGGTAAAAGGCTTTGGCAGGCGCCGGCTTGGCCCACTGTGGCGTGGTTTGCACTTGGCTTTCGATGATGCGCACGTTGGTACAAGCCGTGAGCAGCAACAGGCTGGCTGCCATGGCCAACAGCATGCTGCGCGTGAAGGTGTGCGAGATTGTCGGCAGGTTCATGCGCGCCTCCGTTGATTAACTGGTGGTGTTGCGAGCGAGCAAACTCAAAGTTGCACCACTTGCACGCCTTGCAAGCTGGCCATCACATTGGGCGCTTCAAAACTTTCGTCGTCAAAGGCTTTGTCGCCGTTGGGATCGGGCTTGCCAGTAATTTGCAGGTTTTTAAAGTCATGCAATTGGGCGTCCATCAAGTGGGAAGGCACCACGTTTTGCAAAGCGGCAAACATGTTTTCAATGCGGCCAGGAAACTTTTTCTGCCAGTCGCGAATCATGTTGCCTATTTGGACGCGCTGCAAGTTCTCTTGGCTGCCGCACAAGGTGCAAGGAATGATGGGGAACTGACGGTGCTCGGCCCAGCGAGAGAGGTCGGCCTCGGCCACATGGGCCAGTGGGCGGATGACCATGAACTCGCCGTTGTCGCTCAGCAATTTGGGTGGCATGCCTTTGAGCTTGCCACCAAAGAACATGTTGAGGAAGAAGGTTTGCAGCATGTCATCGCGGTGGTGACCCAAGGCCAATTTGTTGCATTTGAGTTGACCTGCTACTTTGTACAAAATGCCTCGGCGCAAACGGCTGCACAAACTGCACATGGTTTTGCCTTCGGGAATTTTGTCTTTCACGATGGAATAGGTGTCTTGCGTTTCGATGTGAAACGGGATGCCCAAATTGCCAAGGTATGCAGGCAAAATTTCAGCAGGAAAGCCAGGTTGCTTTTGATCGAGGTTGACAGCGATCAACTCGAAGTCGACAGGCGCACGCTGCTTCATTTTCATCAAAATGTCGAGCATGCCGTAGCTGTCTTTGCCGCCCGACATGCAGACCATGATGCGGTCGCCTTCTTCAATCATGTTGAACTCGCTGATGGCCTGGCCCACCTGGCGGCACAAGCGTTTTTCGAGCTTGTGCGTTTCGCGTTCAATTTTGACGGCCTTGGCTTTTTGTTCGGCTTGTTCGTCTGCCTCATCGGCTGCGGCTTCTAACCAGCTGTTTTGGGTGGGTGCATTCATGGGTTCACCATTGTCCTGTTTCCATGCGAATGGCAACTTCGCAATCTTCAAAAATTTCGAGTTTGGCAATTTTCACGCGCACGCCCTTCACCCCATGCAGCTGCATGAGGCGGTGTGCGAGTTTGCCGATGAGGCTTTCGAGCAAGTTAACGTGCTCAGCGGTGCATTCGTCGATGATGATTTTGCGCACCTTGCGGTAGTCGAGCACATGGCTGATGTCGTCGTCGTGTGGCAGCAAAGGCTGCGGGCCGAGGTTGAGTTCGGCGTCGACTTGAATGGGCTGAGGGGCCGTTTTCTCGTGTTCCAAAATACCCAGGTTGGCATCAAAGCGCAGACCTGTGAGCGTGAGGGTTTGGTTGCCAGAAGAGGCTGTGTTGGTGGCCGTCATAGGGTGCTCACATCAAAGAAAAGTCGCGCTCGAATTTCATCAAGTGCTGTCCGCCATCGACCAACAAAGTGGTGCCTGTGATGGCGCGGTTGCGCATGGCAAACACCACGGTGCTGACCACATCCTCAGCGGACGAAGAACGTCCCAAGGGGCTGAGCTTGTGCAGTTGTTGAAACTTGTCATCGGCCAGCATGTGGCTGGTGAGGGTGAGGCCTGGCGCCACACCGACCACGCGCACCTGCGGCGCCAAAGCTTGGGCCAACAAGGTGTTGGCCGCTTCCAATGCGGCTTTGGACAAGGTGTAACTTAAAAAATCGGGGTTGGGGTTCCACAACTTTTGATCAAGCATGTTGATGACCACGGCATCGGCCGCTTGTGCGCCGCGCGCTTGGCAATGCTGGTGCAAGGCCTGCGCCAACACGATGGCTGCGCCGGTGTTGGTGGCCCAATGCTGCGCCAAGTTGGCGTAGCTGAAACTTTGAACGTCATCGTGCTCAAACAAAGCGGCACTGTTGACCACCGCATGTACAGGCCCCAGTTGTGACACCACTTGCGGCAGCAATTGGCGGGTGGCGGCTTCGTCGGCCAAGTTGGCTTGGAAAATGAACTGATGCGGGTCGGTGGCTGGCGCTGAGGCATTCAACGCTGGCGTTGAGGCATTCAAGGCCAAACAATCTTTGGCTGTTTGCAGCGCCTCCGCCTCCGAGCTGTTGTAGTGCACCGCAACGCGCCATCCTGCTTTGGCCAGACCCAATGCAATTTCACGGCCCAAGCGCTTGCCGGCGCCTGTGACCAGGGCCGTGCGAGGGGCTGTTTGAGTGGCAGAAGAAAAAGGCGCCGACATTCGGGGACAATCAGGGGGTGATGACAGAAGCTCATAGTTTAACGACCGCCATGCTGGCGCGGGTGCACAAGGCCATTTTGGCGGCCCAAGGCTGGCTGCCGTTCGACCAATTCATGGCCCTGGCCCTGTACGAGCCAGGTTTGGGCTACTACGCCAACCAGCAGCCCAAGTTTGGCACCATGCCCCAGTCGGGCAGCGATTTTGTCACGGCACCCGAGTTGTCGCCCTTGTTTGGCGCCACCTTGGCCCAGCAGGTGGCACAAGCCCTGAAGGCCACAGGCACCGATGAGGTGTGGGAGTTTGGGGCGGGCAGTGGCGCGTTGGCGCACCAATTGCTGACCGAACTTCAGCAGTTGGGCTGCAGGCTCAAAAGCTACAACATCATGGACCTGTCCAGTACTTTGAAGGCCAGGCAACAGGCCAAGTTGACCGAGTTTGGCGACCAGGTGCAATGGCTGAGCCAATGGCCAGACACCTTGCAAGGCGTGGTGGTGGGCAATGAAGTGCTCGATGCCATGCCCGTGAAGTTGCTGCACCGGTTGCAAGGTGTGTGGCACGAGCGGGGTGTGGTGGCGGCCGATCTGGCCGACAACCCAGATGGCCTGGCTTGGGAAGACCGACCCACGTCACTGCGTCCGCCCATGGAACCTGTGGGTGAGCACAACTACCTGACCGAAATTCAGCCGCAAGGCGAAGCCTTTGTGGCCAGCTTGGCCGAACGCCTCTTGGCCAGCGAGAAGGGCGGCGCGGCTTTCTTTTTAGACTACGGTTTTCCGGAGTCTGAATTCTTCCACCCCGAACGCCACATGGGCACCGTCATGTGCCACCAAGCGCACAAGGCGGATGCCAACCCTTTGGCGGCGGTGGGGTTGAAGGACATCACGGCCCATGTGAATTTCACGGGCATGGCTCTGGCCGGACAAGATGCTGGTTTGCAAGTGCTGGGCTATACCAGTCAAGCGCGGTTTTTGTTGAATTTAGGACTGGCCGAACGCATGGCGGCTTCGCCCTTGGCCGAACGGGCGCAGGCCATGAGACTGATCAGCGAGCATGAAATGGGCGAGCTGTTCAAGGTGTTGGGGTTTGCCACGCACGCGCATTGGCAGGCCCAAGGCTTTGCCGCGGGTGACCGCAGCCATCGGCTGTAAAGGCGGACCAAGCTGATGCTGCGTTGGCTCATTGTGACTTTCTTGGGGCTGCTGCTGATCAGCTGGGTGCGGCCGTGGCTGGAAAAAATGGGCCTGGGCAAGTTGCCTGGCGATTTTCACTTTAAATTATTTGGCCGAGAGTGGTTCATTCCTTTGGCCAGTACCTTGCTGTTCAGTTTTGTTTTAAGCCTCATTGCTAAGTTTTTATAAAAAACAAAACACGATTTAAAACATTTGTGTTACAGTGCGGGTTCGTTGAGCACTCTTGACATTCCATCAAGGGCCACAACGACAAGCGCGGTCCCTGCAAATTGCTTCATTTCTCGTATGAAGCCCCATGCAGAAGAGCGGCGCACCCCCAAGCACGGGTGGGTTTGATTTCACGCTTCCCCCTTTTTTTGTGACCAACCTTTTATGTGCCCATCCCAACGGGCATTCACCAGGCCAACACGACCTCCCCTCGCCCAAAAGACGGCACTTATGAGGTCATTTGGATCAATTTGCAAGGCGTTCAAGCCCTCTGCCAGTTTCCAATGTGTTGCGCTGTACACACCAATTTTTTAGCTTATTAGATGATTCATACGATTACTTTTGAAAATACCCCCGTCACCGTGGGAAAATACCGCATCGCCGCTTGTCCGCGCGCGCTGCCCTGTGGTCGCTTTGCGGCCCAGGTGTCAGTGGCCAGTGGACGCGGCAGTGCCAGTACCGACCGGGTGATGTGTTTTACCAACGACTTCGCCACCCGCGATGCTGCGGCCAACTTTGCATTGGCACAAGGTTTGGATTGGGTTCGCGCTACCACGCAAGCCCACTGAACCCCCGACAGAACCTGAAAGGAAAAAATGGCGAAAGAAGATTTGATCGAACAGATGGGCGTTGTGAACGAGGTCTTACCAGACACACGTTTTCGTGTGACCTTGGACAACGGACACCAGTTGATCGCTTACTCAGCAGGCAAGATGCGCAAGAACCACATTCGCATTTTGGCGGGCGACCGCGTCACCCTCGAGTTGTCACCCTACGACCTCACCAAAGGCCGTATCAGTTTCCGTCACTTGGCAGGCCGTCCACCGGCAGCGCCACGCACGCCTCGCACACCTTCACGCTAATTGAACGTGTGCACTGAGTTGAGTGCCTAGACCTTCAACAGGTCAATGGCACCCACTCTGGCTTGATGTATTTTTTCGCCAACAGCAGGGCCCGAGAGGCCCTGTTTTTGCGCCTCTGAAGCAATGTCGGCCGTGGTGACCGACTGCGCTGCTTGCAACACTTTGAGCAAGCGCGGGGTGGGCGCATAGGCTGTGTTTTCAAAACCCAGGCGGCCCCTGGCATCGCATTCACACGCCAACAAAATATCAGGCCACCGTTCTGGTTTGCGAATGGCATCACAACGCTCCAGCAATCTCATGAGGGCTGCGGCATTCAAGTCTTGACTGCGATGAATGTTGCCGTGTTCACGTGCCACCACATCCGACAACTCTTTGCATTCAACGGGGATGCGCAAGCGCTCGCAAACCAGTTGGAGCAGTTTGGCGCTGCGTTGCTCGTGGCCAATGTGGCGAGGCCATTCGTGCTGGGGCGTGGTGCCTTTGCCCAAGTCGTGCAGCAGGCAAGCCACGCGCACGGGCAATGATGCGTTCAATTGCGCACTCATGTCGAGCACCATCATGAGGTGCACCCCTGTGTCGATTTCGGGATGGTGTTCTGCGCGTTGTGGCACACCCCACAAGGCATTGACCTCGGGCAGTAAAACCTGGAGCGCGCCGCAGGCTTTGAGTACCTCGAACATGCGCGAGGGTTTGGACGTCATCAGGCCTTTGGCCAGTTCTTGCCACACCCGTTCTGGTACCAAGTGCGCTACCTCGCCCGCTTGCACCATGTCTTGCATGAGTTGCATGGTTTCGGGGGCAATGCTGAAGTCGGAGAAACGTGCGGCAAATCGGGCCAGTCGCAAGATGCGCACAGGGTCTTCGCGGAAGGCGGTTGTGACATGCCTCAGCGTTTTGGATTTTAAATCGTGAAGGCCGTGATACGGGTCAATGCCGTGGGCTTCAAAAACGTCTTCAAATGCTTTTTCTGAACGCTCGGATTGTGCCTGCGCTAGCAAGCCCGAGTGGGCTTCGGGCAAAGCCATGGCGTTGATGGTGAGGTCGCGCCTTGCCAGGTCTTCTTCAAGTGTGACCTCTGGTGAGGCATGCACTACAAAGCCTTTGTAGCCCGGCGCCGTTTTGCGCTCGGTGCGCGCCAGGGCATATTCTTCACGCGAAGCTGGATGCAAAAAAACGGGAAAGTCTTTGCCCACAGTTTGATAGCCCAGCGCTGTCATTTGCGCAGGCGTCGCACCCACCACCACCCAGTCTTTGTCTTTAACGGGCTGGTGGAGCAGGGCGTCGCGTATGGCGCCGCCCACACTGAAGATTTGCATCGTCATTCAATGGCTCAAGGCTTGGTGCGGAATGGTTCTTCAAAATCGATGAAGTCTTTTTCGGCCAAGGCATCGTCGATCCAAGCCTTGATGCCAGGCAATGCACACAGGCGCTCGATGTAGGCTTGTGTTTCTGGGGACACCGGCAAGGCATATGTTTTGATTCGCATCACCACGGGTGCGAAGTAAGCATCGGGAATGCTGAACTCGCCAAACAACATGGGGCCTTGGTGTTCTTTCAAAAGCGATGAGAACAAGCCATCGATGCGTGTCAAATCATGGCGCAAAGCTTCTTTATCGCGCATCGCCAGCGCGCCAATCTGGGGCAGGTAAGCATCGATGTTCATGGGGCAGGCACTGCGTATGCCCATGAAGCCGCTGTGCATTTCGGCGCAAAGGCTGCGTGCACGCGCACGCTGGGCCACAGCGGTGGGCCAGAGCTTTTTCTCGGGAAATTTTTCGGCCACATATTCGGCAATGGCCAGGGTGTCCCAAACAGCCAAGTCGCCATCGACCAGCACGGGCACTTTGCCCACGGGGTTGATGTCTTTCAAGCTTTGCTTGAACTTGGATTGCGCATCAAAACCATCAAAGCGCACCATCACTTCTTCAAAGGCAATACCGGCTTGCTTGAGCAGAACCCATGGCCGCATGGACCAGGAGGAGTAATTTTTGTTGGCGATGTAGAGTTTCATGGCCGTCCTTTGGCACGTAAAACATCCAGTTTAGTGCAAGCGCCTTTGTGGCCCAAATAGCCTGGGGCAATGCTGCTCACACTGCTGGCGTGAATGTTCAGGTCTTGCAGGCCTAGGGCTTGGCCTGAGGCAATGTTGTCGACCTGCATCGAGCGCAGGTTGTCGCGGCTCATGAGCGGTTGGCCAGGGGCCAGCTCCATCAGGAAGGCCTGCAGCCATGCCAAAGCATGGGGAATGGCAAACACGTAGCGGCCTTTGCCGCCTCGAATGCCGGCCCATTGGCCAGACTTTTGAACCAATTCTTGGAGGCTCATGATGTCGGGGCCGCACACTTCGTAAGTGTGGCCTGCCGTGCTGGCGTGCATGACGCAATGCGCCACAGCCGAGGCCACATCTTCCACCCACACCGCTTGAAAACGTGTGCTGGCGCCGGCCAAGGGTACGACGGGCGTGATGTGTTGCAGTTGTGCAAACAGATTGAGGAACTTGTCTTCAGTGCCAAACATAACGCTGGGCTGCAAGATGGTTAAATCCAAATTGGCAGCTTGCAACACGGCTTCGCCTTGCGCTTTGCTGCGTTGGTACAGCGAGGGGCCTTGGAGGCTGGCACCCAGCGCGCTGATGTGAATGAGGCGTTTGACACCACTGGTTTGACAGGCCTGTGCAATGATTTGGGGCAATTGCACATGCGCTTTGTCAAAGGCCGCTTCAGAGCCGTGCAAGATGGCAATGAGGTTGATGACCACATCGTGCTGCGCCATGCACTGCGCCAGAAAAGCGCCGTTGTACACATCACCTTCCAGAACGTGCACGCGCGGCAAATTTTGAATGGCAGCCGCTTGGCTGGCGCGTCGTGTGATGACGGTCATGCTGCACCCTAAGCGGGTGAGCTTTTCGCAAACATGACGACCGACGAAGCCAGTGCCCCCCAGCAACAAGACGCGCGGTGTGGGGCCGCTCATGACAAAGCCTGAACAGCTTGGCGCATGGCCTCACGCGCTTGTGTGATGATTTGTTCGCGCCACACATCGGTGTCGGTGTAGAAGGCTTCAAAGATTTGCGCTTTGATGCGCTGCTTCAAATCATTGGAAGCTTCAGGGTGGATGTGCAGCCAGTGGTCGGCGCGCAGGGCCATCAGCATCTCGTTGGGCGGCAGCGTGCCGTACTCCAACGCAATGCCGGTGTACTCGGCTTGCGGACATTCGTCTTGCACCGACATCCACATGAGGCCGGTGAGGAAGGCAGATGAAGAGCTGCCGTCATAAATGGAGGTGATGCCTTGGCCCCACCATTGGCGGGCACGCGCGATGGCCTCAGCATCATTGGCGCCGGCATAAATGCGTTCGCCCACACCGCTGGGACCCAGGCCGGTGTGCAAATCAATCCAGGCAAACTTTTGTGAACTGCCGCCATGTTGACGCAAGACTTTGCGAATGGTCTGGTTGCTCCAGGTGGGCGCTTGGCCGCCAAAGAACAAGCCTTTGGGGTCATGGTGTTGGCCTTGTGAGACGGCTGCTTGCAGCTTGGGCATACCGTGTGTTGCGATGAATTGCATCGTGGCCTGCATGTTGGCTTCGTTGGGTGGCCATACGTCGGGCAACAACAGGTGCTGTACTTCTTTGTAAGCCGTGTTGTCGGGAAGGGGCTTGCTGAAGTCGTGGAAGTTGCGATTGAGGTCGACGTTTTCTTGCGTCACACGTCTGACATGCGAGAAGCCATACGGGTTGAGTGCATGCACATACACCACGGCCACACCACTTTGCGCCACAGCTTTGTGCCATTCTGCACTTTGCAGCGCATCAATTTGCACGCCACTGCCGCAATAACCCTCTACGCCATGGCAGGCACTGCTGACCAGCAAAACATGTTGGGCATCGGCCGGACCTTCGCGCACCACGTCCATGGCCAGCTCTTCGCCATCGCGGCCTTTTTCGGGGTGGATGTGGGATTCAACTTGAAGACCGGCTTGTGCTGCAGCTGCCAAAAACTTTTGGCGAGCCTCTGCGTAGCTCTTTGAAAATGCGTCGTGAATGTTTGTCATGAAAGCTCCAAATGAATGAAGCCCCGAAGGGCTTCAAAAGCAGGGTCGAATCAATTGACCCCGAAAGGCGGTGAACCGCTGAACATTACTTTTGAGTGGGGTTGGCCAACCATTGTGTGGCCAATTCAACCCAATAGGTGCCGCCCAATGGAATGAGGTCGTCGTTGAAGTCGTAGCTGGGGTTGTGCAGCATGCAAGGACCTGCGCCATGGCCCATTTCGCGGTGGGAGCCGTCGCCATTGGCAATGAACACATAGGCACCGGGCTTGGCTTGCAACATGAAGGAGAAGTCTTCAGCGCCCATGGTGGGCTCTTGGACTTGCACGTTGTCTTTGCCCACAATGCCTTCCATCACTTTGCGCGCAAACTCAGCCTCGGCTGCGCTGTTGACCGTAGGCGGGTAGTTGCGGTTGAAATGAAATTCGGGCTTGGCATCGAATGCAGCGCACAGGTTTTCTGTGATTTGCTTCATGCGGTTTTCAATGAGGTCGAGCACTTCCAACGTGAAGGTGCGCACGGTGCCTTGAATGACGCAGAAGTCGGGCACCACGTTGGTGGCTTCACCGGCGTGCACCATGGTGACTGAAATGACGCCAGCATCGACGGGCTTTTTGTTGCGCGAGATGATGGTTTGAAAGGCTTGCACCAATTGGCAGGCCACGGGCACAGGGTCAATGCCGTTGTGGGGCAGAGCGGCGTGGCTGCCTTTGCCGTGAATGGTGATTTTGAATTCGTTGCTAGAGGCCATGACGGGGCCAGGGCTGACCGCAAAGGTGCCCACTTGGGCGCCGGGCCAGTTGTGCATGCCGTACACCGCTTGCATGGGGAACTTCTCGAACATGCCGTCTTTGATCATTTCGCGAGCACCGCCGCCGCCTTCTTCGGCCGGCTGGAAAATCAAATAAACGGTACCGTCAAAATCGCGGTGCTTGGAGAAGTGCTTGGCCGCTGCCAGCAGCATGGCGGTGTGGCCATCGTGACCGCAAGCGTGCATCTTGCCCTGGTGTTTGCTGGCGTGGGCAAAGGTGTTGAACTCTTGCATGGGCAGGGCGTCAATGTCGGCCCGCAAACCCACGCCACGGCCGCAAGCACCGCCATCACGGCCGTGCACAATGCCAATGACGCCGGTGGTGCCCATGCCGCGGTGAATAGGAATACCCCAGTCGGTCAGTTGCTTGGCCACCACATCGGCGGTGCGCACTTCTTGGAAGCACAATTCGGGATGCGCGTGGATGTCTTTGCGAATGGCCGCAATGCTGGCCGCGTCTGTGAGGATGGAGTCGATGATTTTCATGACCACAGTCTAGCGAGAGTCGTGCCATCGCGCTACAACCCCTTTGCACTTGGGGGACATTTCGTTTCAGGGTTATCCCCAGAAATACCCTTTTAGAATGAAGCCATGACAAATTCAGTGCTTGAAAAAAATGCGGTGGTGCGTGGCCTGTGTCCGCACGACTGCCCTGACACCTGCGCCTTGCTCACCACGGTAGAGGATGGGCGCGCCGTGAAGGTGCACGGCAACCCCGATCACAAGCACACCCAAGGGGTGTTGTGCACCAAAGTGTCTCGTTACACCGAGCGCACTTACAGCCCAGAGCGCTTGATGCACCCTTTAAAACGCAGCGGCCCCAAGGGCTCTGGCCAGTTTGTGCGGGTGACATGGGAGGAAGCCATTCAAGACATCGCTTTGCGACTCAAGGCCATTGCGTCAGAGAACCCAGAGGCCGTGTTGCCCTACAGCTATGCGGGCACCATGGGGTGGGTTCAAAGCGAGGCCATGGCTTCGCGGTTTTTCAACAAGATGGGCGCTTCGCAGTTGGACCGCACCATCTGTGCTTCTGCAGGTGGCGAAGGCTTGGTCTATACGCTGGGCGGCAAATTCGGCATGAAGACCGAGTTCTTTTCTGAATCCAAATTGATTGTGATTTGGGGCAGCAATTCCATCACCAGCAATGTGCACTTTTGGCGCCGAGCCCAAGAAGCCAAGCGCCATGGCGCCAAACTGATTTGCATCGACCCACGCCACAGTGAAACCGCCGAAAAATGCCATGTGCATTTGCCCATTCGCCCCGGCACCGACGCGGCTTTGGCGTTTGCCATCATGCGCGAATTGGTGGTGAATGATTGGCTAGACCACGACTACATAGAAAAGTACACCTTAGGTTGGGATGCATTGCGCGAACGCGCCATGACCTGGACGCTAGCCCGTGCAGCTGAGGTGTGCGGTGTCGACGCAGAATTGATACGCTCGCTTGCCAAAGATTGGGGCACCACGCCAAAAGCCGCCATTCGCTTGAACTACGGCATGCAACGCGTCAAAGGCGGTGCCAATGCTGTGCGCGCCATTGCCTGTTTGCCCGCCTTGACCGGTGCCTGGCGCGACAGAGCAGGGGGCTTGTTGCTCAGCAGCTCTAGCAATTTCAAGGTCAATAAAAAAGATTTACACCGCCCTGATTTGCTGGGCGCGCGCCGTCCCCGCACCCTCAACATGGCCACCATTGGCAATGACTTGAACCATTCTGGAAGTGCCGAATGGGGTCCTCAGGTGAAGGCCTTGTTGGTTTACAACAGCAACCCCGTGGCCATAGCGCCGCAATCTGGCAAAGTGGTGCAGGGCTTTGCGCGCGAAGGCTAGTTCACGGTGGTCATGGAGCACTTTCAAACCGACACAGCCGACAACGCCG
>ERZ1034361.997-NODE-997-length-16382-cov-17.907574_pt1 | contig 16382 bp, 15 predicted proteins | sample MGYA00520617_ERZ1034361 | MGnify/ENA primary metagenome ERZ1034361 (study PRJEB33736, sample SAMEA104284507) | Azolla filiculoides | biome: Urban; feature: Water surface; material: Ditch water | place: Netherlands | collected 2015-10-28 | depth 0-0.1 m ... | reverse complement strand
GTTGAAATTCCTACACATCCTTTCTTTATCGGCGTTCAATACCATCCTGAATATAAAAGTACAGTCGCTAATCCGCATCCACTTTTTGTGAGTTTTGTAGCTGCTGCTGTGCAACATAAAAATAAATAAACTGTTCATTTAATACTGAACACTGAACACCAATAAGTAGATGGAAGAAAAAAAATTAGACATAAATTCGATTATCGGATTTGTATTGATTTCGGGGATTTTATTATGGATGTTATACGCTAACACTCCTACCGCTGAAGAATTAAAGGCAAAAGAGAAAAAAGAACAAGTTGAAAAACAGGCAAAAGAAGCAAAACAAGCTAAAACTGTAACTCCAACTACAGTTACTACACCAACTGATTCTACTCAAAATATTGCTGCACAAGCAAAATTAGGCTCTTTTGGTTATTCTGCAACACTTCCATCAGCAACTGACACTGTAACAGAAATTAAAAACGACGTTTTATCGCTTAAAATTTCTAATAAAGGAGGTTATATCGTAGATGCAACCATTTTAGGATTTGATAAGTTTGAGAAAAACTCAAAAAAAGCAGTTCAAATTATTAAAGACAATAATGCATCTTTAGACATCACGTTAAACACTACTGACAACAGATCATTACATACCAAAGATTTATATTTTGAACCTAAATTAACCACAGAAGGAAAAAATCAAGTTTTAACTTTACAATTAAAAGCAGGTCCTGATCAGTTTTTAGAATATCGTTATGTTTTAAAACCTAACGAGTATATGTTGGATTTTGCAATTCGTTCTCAAGGATTAGAAAAAGTTGTGAATACATCAAAACCTTTAGATTTAGAGTGGCAATTAAAAACATTTAGAAATGAAAAAAGTATAAGTTATGAAAACCGTTATACGGAATTAGTATATGAATATGAAGATGGTAAAGATGATTATTTAAGTGCTGCAAAAGACTCTGAAGTTGAAGCTGCTGATGTTACCTACGTAGCCTTTAAACAACATTTATTTACATCTATTTTATTGACTGATACAAAGTTTAAAAATGTAAAATTCAAATCAGACAATTTAGTTGATGACGAAGAAAAAGATACTGTTTTTACTAAAAATTTCTCGGCAAAAATCCCTTTAGAGTTTAAAAATGGAGCATTAAACTATAATATGAATTTGTATTATGGTCCAGCAAAATATGAAATCCTAAACAAATATGACAAAAATCTAGATGAAATAATGCCATTAGGTTGGGGAATTTTTGGCTGGATTAACCGCTATGTTTTTATCCCTGTTTTTGGATTTATTTCTGCATTAGGTATTAGTTATGGTATCGGAATTATTTTATTGACAATTTTTGTAAAACTTATTCTATCTCCAGTAACATATAAATCATTTTTATCGCAAGCAAAAATGAGAGTTTTACGTCCTGAAATTACTGAATTAAATGAGAAATTTAAGGATAATCCGATGAAGAAACAGCAAGAAACAATGAAATTGTATTCTAAAGCTGGAGTAAATCCAATGGCGGGTTGTTTACCAGCATTATTGCAAATGCCTGTTTTATATGCCTTAATCTATTTTTTCCCTTCTGTATTTGATTTAAGACAAAAATCATTCTTATGGGCAGATGATTTATCGTCTTATGATAGCATTTACGAATTACCGTTCAGAATTCCTCTTTATGGAAATCACATAAGCTTATTCCCTATTTTGGCTTCTATTGCAATTTTCTTTTATATGAAAATGACAACTGGAGATCAAGCTATGAGCACACCTCCACAAGAAGGTATGCCTGATATGGGGAAAATAATGAAAGTGATGATATACATTTCTCCAATCATGATGCTATTCTTCTTCAATAGTTATGCGTCTGGAATGAGTTTATATTATTTTATTTCTAATTTTATTGCCATTGGAATTATGTATGTAATAAAAAATTACATCGTGGACGAAAATAAAATTCACGCTCAAATTCAGGAGAATAAAACAAAAGAGAAAAAGGAAAGTAAATTCCAGAAAAAAATGCGCGAAATGATGGAGCAAGCAGAAGCTCAAAAAGCCGCACAAAAGAAAAAATAATTTTTATCTTTATATAAACCCTGTCTGCACCGACAGGGTTTCTTTTTTTATATTATGAAAATAACAATCATTGGATATGGTAATATGGGGCAAACCTATGCTAATAGCTTTATTAGTTCGGGATTTGTAAGTAATGCTGATATTTATGTATTAAACAGAAGCGAAATCGAAAAAAAGAAAGCTTTTGGAATTAAGAAAGAAAATTTATTTACCAAGTCCTCTCCTATTTTATTTGAAGCAGATATTTTAATTATAGCAGTAAAACCACAAGATTTTAAATCGCTTTCAAGTGAAATAAAATCATTTTTAAAACCTGACCATGTAGTATTATCAGTTATGGCTGGAATTACAATTCAAACTATGCAAGAAACACTGGGAATTAACAAAATTGTGCGTTCTATGCCAAATATTCCAACTCAAATAGGTGAAGGAATGACTGTGTTTTGTGCTTCTCAAGCAGTTGATAGAAAAGAATTATTTATTATCCAAAATTTAATAAACACTACTGGAAAGTCAATTTATATTGAACGTGAAGAAATGCTCAATGCTGCTACAGCTGTTTCAGGAAGTGGTCCTGCTTATGTATTTTATTTTATGCAATCAATGATAGATGCGGCTGTTTCAATAGGTTTTACACCTTCTGAAGCTGAATTTTTAGTAAGTCAAACATTTTCTGGCTCAGTACAATTACAAAATAGAAGTAAATTATCAAATGACGAATGGATTGAAAAAGTTGCATCAAAAGGAGGAACAACTGAAGCAGCATTAAAAATATTTAGTACTTTTAACCTCTCAAAAATCACTAATGATGCAATTTTGGCGGCAAATAATCGTTCTGAAGAACTTGGCAAGTTATTTGATAAAATAAACTAAAAAACACTTATGAAAAAGTATATCATCATATTATTCTTAACTATTTCTGCTTTTGCACAAGACAAAATTAATCAATTAGACGATCAAGGAAATCGCCATGGATTATGGAAAGGAACACACAAAGAAACAAATCGTCCAAGATATGAAGGCACATTTAATCATGGAAAAGAAACAGGTGTATTCAAATATTTTGATGATACTAAAGCTGGAACTGTAATAGCAACGCGAGATTTTTCTAAAGGAGATGGTTCTTGTTATGCTATATTTTATGATCAAAAAGGGAATAAAGTTAGCGAAGGTAAATTAGTCAATAAAACACCTGATGGCGAATGGAAATATTATCATTTTGAATCTAAAACCATCATGTCTATTGAATTCTATAAAGACGGAAAATTAGAAGGAAATAGAAAAGTATTCTATAAAGATGGTACAATTGCAGAAGATACTAATTACAAAGCAGGAATTAAAGAAGGAACATCCAAAACCTATTCAGATAAAGGGAAATTAATTGATGAACACATATACAAAAATGGTCAATATGAAGGATTAGCATCTTATTATGATGGCAACGGAAGTAAAATGTATGAAGGAAATTATGTAAATGGAAAACGTGTTGGAAACTGGAAATTTTTTGAAAATAACAAAGTAATCAAAGAAGTAAAAGCCACAAAATTCAGTAAAGAATTAATCAAATACGAACAACGATACACTGAAAAAGTCACAAAAACATTTGAGCAAGTAAAAAAAGAACAAGAGAAAGGAAAATAATTATGAAACGAGTTGTTGTAGGGCTTTCTGGTGGTGTAGATTCGAGTGTTGCTGCCTATTTATTAAAAGAACAAGGTTATGAAGTCATCGGTCTTTTTATGAAAAATTGGCACGATGATTCAGTAACTATTTCAAACGAATGCCCTTGGTTAGAAGATAGTAATGATGCACTTTTAGTCGCCGAAAAATTAGGAATTCCTTTCCAAACGGTTGATTTATCAGAACAATACAAAGAAAAAATCGTTGATTATATGTTCAACGAATATGAAAAAGGTAGAACTCCAAATCCTGATGTATTATGCAATAGAGAAATCAAATTTGATGTTTTTATGAAAATTGCAATGTCACTAGGTGCAGATTATGTAGCTACAGGGCATTATTGCCGTAAAGGAACTCTTGAAAAAGACGGAAAAGAAATTTTTCAATTATTAGCCGGAAAAGACGATAACAAAGATCAATCCTATTTTTTATGTCAATTATCACAAGAACAATTGGCAAAAGCTTTATTTCCAATTGGCGAATTAACCAAACCCGAAGTTCGAGAAATTGCAACAAAATTAGATTTAATAACAGCTGAGAAGAAAGATTCACAAGGACTTTGCTTCATCGGAAAAGTGCGCTTACCTGAATTTTTACAACAAAAATTACAACCAAAAGACGGAATCATTGTAGAAATTCCAGCTGATGCTACCATATACTCAGAAGAAAAACCAAGTTTTAACTCAGAAGAAGAATCTTTTGCTTTTGAATCGCAACGCATTAACTATTTAAAAGTTCCGGGAAAAGTCGTAGGTAAACACCAAGGCGCTCATTACTTTACAAAAGGACAACGTAAAGGTTTAAATGTAGGAGGAACTAAAGAACCTCTTTTTATCATTGAAACTGACGTTGAAAAAAATATTATTTACACTGGTCAAGGCAATAATCATCCAGGATTATTCAAAAAAGCATTATTTATTGCAAATGAAGAAATTCACTGGATTAGAGAAGATTTAGCATTAAAAGATGGAGAAAAATTAGCTGTTTTAGCAAGAATTCGCTACCGCCAACCACTGCAAAAAGCTACTTTACACCAATATAAAAATGGAATGTATGTTGTTTTTGAAAAACCACAATCTGCTATTACTGAAGGACAATTTGTAGCATGGCATCATAACGACGAAGTATTAGGAAGCGGTGTAATTGCTTAATGTTTTGCTAGTTAACTACTTTAAATAAAATTTCTTATTTTTGATAAAACTAACCTTAAGCCCATGAAAAAAACGATACTCTTATTTTTATTGATTTTTAACTTAGGTTTTTCTCAAGAAGATGCTTGGGTTTATTTTTCAGATAAACCAAATGCCGCAACTTATCTAGCAAATCCTTTGACAATGCTTACGCAAAGAGCTTTAGATAGACGAACAGCGCAAGGAATTGCATTAGATAATCTTGATGTACCAATTGCTCAAACCTATATAGATCAAATTACTGCATCTACTGGAATCACTGTAAAAGCTAAATCAAAATGGCTAAATGCGTTACATGTTAGAGGAACACAAGCTGATATTCAAGCATTAACAAGTTTGCCATTCGTGAGCTCAATAGAATTTGCAAATCAGACATTAAATACAAGAATGACCGCTACAAATACTAGTAATAGTATTAACAAAAACATGAATGTAGAAGTTACGTTTAATTATGGAACTTCAGCAAATCAAATTCAAATGTTAAACGGACATTTATTGCACCAACAAGATTATACTGGTGTAGGAAAAATAATTGCTGTTTTAGATTCTGGCTTTCAAAATGTAAATGTAGCTGCACCTTTTCAGCGTTTATTTACAAATAATTTAATATTAGGCGGATACAATTATGTGAATCAAAGCACTAATGTTTATGCACTTCATAATCATGGCACAATGGTTCTTTCTTGTATGGGAGGATTTGTTGATGGTCAATTAGTTGGAACAGCTCCTGATGCTCAATATTATTTATTTGTTACAGAAGATGTTGCCTCAGAAAATCCAGTTGAAGAAAGTTATTGGGTTGAAGCAGCTGAAGAAGCCGATAGATTAGGTGTTGATGTAATAACTTCTTCTTTAGGTTATTTTGGTTATGATAATCCAAATTATAGTCACACTTATAGTCAAATGACAGGTAATCAAGCATTTGCTTCAAGAGGTGCAAATATTGCTTTTACGAGAGGAATTGTTGTAATTGCAAGTGCAGGAAATTCTGGTGCAACCGCAGATCCTTATGTTGGTGTGCCTGGTGAAGCTACAAATGTTTTGGCTATTGGCGCTGTAAAGGCTGACGAAACTTATGCAACTTTTAGCTCCATTGGTCCTTCTTTTGATGGCAGAGTTAAACCAGATATTATGGCTCAAGGCCAAGCAGCTGTTGTATCAAATACAAGTGGAGCAATTGTAACTGCAAACGGAACTTCCTTTTCTGGACCAATTATGGCGGGAATGATAACTAGCTTTTGGTCTGCTGTTCCAAATTTAACAGCGGCAGAAGTGGTTCAATTTGTGAAACAATCTGCTGATAGATACACTGTACCTACAAATCAATTCGGATATGGAATTCCTGATTTTCAATTGGCATTGACCAATGCATTAAATACACAAACTTTTGATAATGAGGTGTTTTCAATTTATCCTAACCCGATTAAAAATGTAATAACAATTACTATCCCGGACGAATCGATAAATGCTACTTTATATTTATATAATAATTTAGGACAAAGAGTAAATGAAATTCTTTTAACAACATCCAATCAAACCATAAATGTTGAAAATTTAGCTTCTGGAATCTATTTCTTTGAACTTTCAGCAAAAAACAAATTAATTCAAGGGAAATTAGTAAAACAATAATGAATAAAATTACCCAACTTTTCAATATTAAATATCCAATTATTCAAGGTGGAATGATTTGGAATAGTGGTTACAAATTAGCAAGTACAGTAAGTAATGCTGGAGGTTTAGGATTAATTGGAGCTGGCTCCATGTATCCAGAAGTATTGCGCGAACATATTCAAAAATGTAAAAAAGCAACAAACAAGCCTTTTGGGGTAAATGTGCCTATGCTCTACCCAAATATTGAAGAAATCATGCAGATTTTAAAAGAAGAAGGTGTAAAAATCGTTTTTACTTCTGCTGGAAATCCAAAAACTTGGACTCCGTTTTTAAAAGAAAATGGAATTACCGTAGTACATGTGGTTAGTAGCTCAAAATTTGCCTTAAAAGCACAAGAAGCCGGAGTCGATGCAGTAGTTGCAGAAGGTTTTGAAGCAGGTGGTCACAATGGAAGAGAAGAAACCACTACCCTAACCTTAATTCCAATGGTGCGTGAACAAATTGATATTCCATTAATTGCTGCGGGAGGAATTGCAACTGGACGAGGAATGCTTGCCGCTATGACATTAGGTGCCGATGGTGTGCAAATGGGAAGTCGATTTGCTGCATCAACCGAAAGTTCAGCTCATGATGCATTTAAAAAAACAATCATTGAAACAGGTGAAGGTGATACACAATTAACTTTGAAAGAATTAGCACCTGTCCGATTAATTAAAAATAAATTCTACAATGATGTTCAAGAATTATATACAAAATGTCCTTCAAAAGAAGATTTAATAGATTTACTAGGCAAACGCAGAGCAAAAAGAGGTATGTTTGAAGGCGATTTAATCGAGGGGGAATTAGAAATTGGACAAATTGCGGGGTTAATTCACGACATATTACCTGTTGAAACTATTGTTGATAATATAATTACAGAATTTAACGTTGCTAAAAAAGAGCTTACTACCTTTGAATTTTAATTCTTTATACTAATGAAATTTTTTAAATACCTTTTATTTTTCCTTTTTCTAACCTCTTTTTCAAATTATGCACAACAATTTCGTTTTAAAACAACGAGCTTGTCTGTTTTAGAAAAAGATAGTAAAGACAACTGGGGAAAATGGTCAAAACCAGAAGCTACAGAAATGTTTGTAACTTTAGACTATGACAAGAATAAGATTGTAATCTATTCAAGAGAAATTCAACACTATACAATTGTTGAATATCTAGAGAAAGAAGTTACTAAAGCTGATGAAATTAACTCTTATTTGTGTAAAAATCAAGAAGGAACAGCGGTTAAAATTTCATTTTTCACAAGAGTAGATTTAGGAAATAAACCTCAACTATATGTCTATTTTAAAGATTTTATCTTTTGCTATGACATTGTAGAGGAAGTAAAATAATTTTCAGAAAACAAAAAATGACTCTTTACTTGAATTATCTCAATAAAGAGTCATTTTTATATTTAGTTAACACACTGTTGCGCTCAAAACTGTACTTTTGTATAAATATTAGTCTCTTATGAAAAAAGCTTTTTTATTTTTTACCCTAATTCTTACAACTGCAAATTTTGCTCAAGATAAGCCTAAATTAGTGGTTGGAATTGTAGTAGACCAAATGAAAATGGAATACTTATATCGTTTTTCAAATGATTTTTCAGAAAATGGTTTCAAACGATTGATGAAAGAAGGCTACACTTTTCACAATATGCACTACAATTACATGCCAACCTACACTGCTCCTGGACACGCTTCAGTTTACACTGGGACTACACCTGCTGTTCACGGAATTGTAGGGAACGAATGGTTTAACAAAGCCACAGGTAAAGAAATGTACTGTACTGATGATGCAACCGTTTCAACTATCGGAGATGACTCTGAAAAAGAAGGGAAAATGTCGCCAAGAAATTTACAAAGTTCTACCATGACTGATGAATTGAAACTATCAACAAATTTCAAAGGAAAAGTTATTGGAATCAGTATTAAAGATAGAGGTGCAATTCTTCCTGCTGGACATTTTGCTGATTGGGCATTTTGGTATAGTAAAACCGGAGCTTTTATTTCAAGTACTTATTATGGTGAAAAACTTCCTGATTGGGCAACGCAATTCAATGCTGAAAAAAATTATTTAAAATATGTTACAAAAGGTTGGGATTTATTAAAACCAAAAGAAACCTATAACGAAAGCTTAACCGATAACAATCCATACGAAGGAAAATTATACAAAAAAGCACCGTTTATGCCTTACAATTTACAAGACATGTATGATGCAAACGATGCTGGAATTCTACGTTCGACACCTTTTGGAAATAATTTATTAGCTGATTTTGCTAAAAAAGCTATTGAAAGCGAAAATTTAGGAAAAGACAATGTTACCGATTTCTTAGCCGTAAGTTTCTCATCAACAGATTATATTGGACACGTTTTAGGGCCACGTTCTATAGAATTACAAGACACTTATTTAAGATTAGATGAAACTATTGCTGATTTCTTAGCATACTTAGATAAAACTGTTGGAAAAGGAAATTACTTGGTTTTCTTAACGGCTGATCACGCTGGAGCGGAAAATGTAACGTATTTGAAAGACAACAAATACAAAGTTGACAACATTAATTTTAAAAATATAGAAACGTCTTTAAAAGAATTTTCAGAAACTACTTTTGGCGAAAATGTATTATTAGATTATTCAAATTACAATGTTTTTATCGATAAAAATAAAGTAAAATCAAAAGGATTGAATTTACAAGATGTGAAACAAAGCTTTAAAGATTATTTGCAAAAACAAGATTACATAAAAAGAGCATACACTGAAGAAGAAGTAGCCAATGCAAATGCTAGTGATTACTACTTAAACTTTATTTCAAAAGGATATGACCCAACACAAAACGGAGAATTAGTATTGATTTTCAAACCTGGTTATGTAGAATATTCTTCAACTGGTACAACACATGGTTCACCATATTCTTACGATACACATGTACCTTTAATTTTCTTTGGCTGGAATATCCAAAAAGGACAAACCCACGACAGAAAAGAAATCACACAAATTGCTCCAACAGTTACCCATTTACTAAAAATTACGATGCCAAATAGTTCTGATGGTAAGGTTTTGTTGGAGGTTTTGAATAAATAACAAAAAAGCATCAAACTAAAATTTGATGCTTTTTTATCTGTGTTAATTTGTGAAATCTGTGTCAAAAATTAAACTTCTATAATCAATTGATTTCTCAAAATATCATCAAACGTTTCGCGTGCTCTAATCAAATGCCCTTTTCCGTCTTTCCAAAGTACTTCGGCTGGTTTTAGTCGTGAGTTGTAGTTAGATGCCATTGAAAAACAATATGCACCTGCATTTCGGAAACATAAAATATCACCTTCGTGAATTTCATTTATTCTTCGGTTACTACCAAAAGTATCCGTTTCGCAGATATAACCTACAACTGAATAATAACGTTCTTTGCCTTTTGAATTAGAAATATTCTCAATATGATGTTGCGCTCCATATAACATTGGACGAATTAAATGATTGAATCCAGAATCAATTCCAGCAAAAACAGTTGAAGTGGTTTGTTTTACCACATTTACTTTCGCTAAAAAATAACCTGCTTCACTTACCAAAAATTTTCCAGGCTCAAAGGCTAAAGTTAATGGACGACCATATTCTTTTTCGAAAGCTAAAAAACGTTTGGTTAATTTTCTTCCAAATTCTTCTACATTAGTCTCAATATCGCCTTTTTTGTAGGGCACTTTGAATCCACTACCAAAATCGATAAAATCTAATGCTGGAAAATGCTTAGCGGTTTCGAATAAGATTTCGGCTGCATACAAAAAAACTTCTACATCTAAAATATCCGAACCTGTATGCATGTGAATTCCATTAATGTGCATTTTCGTATTTTCGATAATTCTTAAAATATGAGGCAATTGATGAATTGAAATTCCAAACTTACTATCAATATGACCCACAGAAATATTTGCATTCCCACCTGCCATCACATGTGGATTAATACGAATACAAACCGGAACATTTGGGTGTTTTGTGCCAAATTGTTCTAAAATTGATAAATTGTCAATATTGATTTGAACTCCTAATGCTGCTACTGATTCTATTTCTTCCATTGAAACACCATTTGGCGTATAAATAATATCATGAGGTTGAAAACCAGCATGTAAACCCAATTGTACTTCTTGAATAGAAACCGTATCTAAAGCCGAACCCAAACTTTTTAAATATTTTAATATAGAAACATTAGAAAGTGCCTTTACTGCATAATGCACCTTAAACTTTTCCACTTTGCTAAAAGCATTGGTTAATCGGTTATATTGAGAAGCAATTTTTGCTGCATCATAAACATACAGTGGACTTCCAAATTCATGGGCTAATTGAAGTAATTCATCTTGTTTCATGCTATTATTTTTTTTTTGCAAAAGTAGTTTTAAAAACTTCTTTTACAATTTTTAAAACAATAAATAACAAATTATAACATTTTGTTTTATTTATAACATTTTTATTTTTTACTAATGAAAAAAAATAATCAATTCATGTATATCAAATTCCCAAATTAAAGCGAAAAAAGTTAGTCAATTAAAAATTACTTTGCTATTTTTGTGGCACTTTTTTAAAACAAGATAAACGCATAACAATTATGAACATACACGAATATCAAGGTAAAGAAATCTTAGCAAGTTATGGTGTACGCGTACAACGTGGAATTGTAGCTAACAATCCAGTTGAAGCGGTTGCTGCTGCTAAACAATTAACTGCTGAAACAGGCACAAGTTGGTACGTAGTAAAAGCACAAATTCACGCAGGTGGTAGAGGAAAAGGTGGAGGAGTTAAGTTAGCTAAAAACTTAGACCAAGTAACTGAACTTTCTGAGCAAATTATCGGAATGCAGTTAATTACACCACAAACACCACCAGAAGGTAAAACAGTACACAAAGTATTAATTGCTGAGGATGTTTATTACCCAGGTGAAAGTGAAACTTCAGAATTTTATGTATCTGTTTTATTAAATAGAGCTACAGGTCGTAATATGATTATGTACTCTACTGAAGGTGGAATGGATATCGAAGAAGTAGCAGAACACACACCTCATTTAATCTTTACAGAAGAAATTGACCCTGCTGTAGGATTACAAGGTTTCCAAGCAAGAAGAGTTGCTTTCAACTTAGGTCTTTCAGGAAATGCTTTCAAAGAAATGGTTAAATTTATTGATGCTTTATACAATGCATACATTGGTTCAGATGCTTCAATGTTTGAAATTAATCCAGTTCTTAAAACTTCAGACAATAAAATATTAGCTGTTGATGCTAAAGTAAATATCGACGACAACGCTTTATACAGACAACCTAAATATGCTGAAATGCGCGACGTTAGAGAGGAAAACCCTATCGAAGTTGAAGCTAAAGAAGCAGGTCTAAACTATGTTGACCTTGATGGTACAGTTGGATGTATGGTAAACGGTGCTGGTTTAGCAATGGCTACTATGGATTTAATTAAATATGCAGGTTTTGAACCAGCTAACTTCTTAGACGTAGGTGGAACTGCTGATGCAAAACGTGTTGAATTAGCTTTTAGAATTATCTTAAAAGATCCAAACGTTAAAGCGATTTTAATTAACATTTTTGGAGGAATCGTTCGTTGTGACCGTGTTGCTCAAGGTGTTGTTGATGCTTACAAAAACATGGGGGATGATATTAAAGTGCCTATCATTGTGCGTTTACAAGGTACAAATGCTGAAATTGCAAAAGAATTAATTGATAATTCAGGAATGCCAATCTTATCTGCTGTTCAATTCCAAGAAGCAGCTGACCAAGTGAAAGCAGCTTTGTCTTAATTCATAGAACATACAAATAAAAAATCCCGATTCGGTTGAATCGGGATTTTTTTATATAAAAAGCACTCTATTTTTTAATCATTTTAGTTTCATCAATATGAAATGCTTTTACCACAGCATTATAATCTTTGAAATCAACTTGATTTACAGATTTATTTCCAAAATATGCTGGAATAACAACCACTCTAAACACTTGATCTAATTTATAACCATTACCCAAACCTGCTAAATCATAACCATATAAGCTAACTTGAGCATTGTATTGTGTAAAATCATTATCATAACCAAAATCTAAAGTTCCATCATTAAAATAATAGGTTTCTGGCATCAATTTCCAAACATCTCCAGCAGAACCATAATCTGCTAATCGGTAAACCAATACCATATCAGAAGAATAAATTGTGTGAGGAAAATCTAATAACGCTGTATACCCATTTCCTGAAACCAAATCCACATTAGAGTATTCAAAAACTTCGCTAATTGTATCGTTATCATATTCGTCACGAACTTCATTAACTGTACAACTTTGTAGTGTTATCATCCCGATAAAAGCAAACAATAAAGTAATTTTCTTCATAATCTTTAATTTTTAAATGTTTTCCTAAATACATATAACCAATTGTTGTGCCAAACTTTTAAATGTTAAAATTTTGTATCTTCGTGAAATGAAAAATCAAGCTAGTTTATACATGATTATGCTTGGCTGTAAACCAAAAGGGCGTTTTACAGAGCAGCATGATATTTTTTTTGGTATTGCAAATTCTTTAGTTGATTTAGTTGAAGATTTAAAACTTTTTTGGCCCGAAGCAAAAGGTCAAATCCATATTGATGCATGGCAAAAAGTAACTCAAGTAGATGGATATACAATAGAAATTATTTCTAAAATTGAAAAAACCGCTACAAATCAACAACAATTATTTTTTATCAATTTAGGAGGTTACAAAGAAAATGAATTTGAAGAATATCATTACAAAGTACTAACTGTAGCCCAAAACAAAGCGGAGGCAATAAAAAAAGCAAAACTAACTTCTTTCTATAAACATTATGGATTCAAAGGAGCAACTTCACATATTGATGATAAATATGGCGTTGATGTAGATGATTTATATGATATTCAAGAAATTTTAGCAAAACAATACAAACAGAAGTATCAGTTGCATTTTAAACCTATTACATCTATTTACAAAGATGAATTGCACATAGGATATTTAAAAATTGATAAAATAACATCTACAATGTAAATTATGGGAAGAAATAATCCAAAAAATATAAAAGCACATAACGACAAATTGCACAAAGAGCAAGCAAAAGAAAAAGCAAAAAAGAATGCTCGCGCCGAAAAATTGAAAGAGATTACTAGAAAATTCAACGAATCTAAACAATAATTTATGTCGAATTGTTATTGCGGAAATTCCATTCCTTTTCAAGATTGTTGCGAACCTTATATTAAAGGAATTGCTAATGCTCCAACTGCCGAAAAATTAATGCGTTCTCGTTACAGCGCTTTTGCAACCGGTGCCGCTGATTATTTGGTAAACACTACTCACATTTCTAAAAGACGCTACCACAACAAAAAAGATATATTAGCTTGGAGTCAAGCCAACAAATGGTTAAAATTAGAAGTTTTGGCTTCAACTGAAACCACGGTAACTTTCAAAGCCTATTATTTAGATGAAAATTTAAAAGCGCAAGTACATTATGAACATTCTACTTTTAAATTCGAAAATAATAAATGGTTTTATGTGGATGGAGAATATTAAATTCTTTTCTTAATTGGAATCCAAATTTCCTCTTCAGAATCGTGAGCATTATTTTTATATTTTTCTCCTAAAATTTCAAAATGAGGTCGATTATCTAATTCATATTCAGAATTTGGCAGCCAAACTCCAAAAATATAACCAAATGTTTCTCTTGCTTTTGAAGCATCTCCAATATGATTGAAAACAGCATACAAACCTTCCTCAACAATTAATACTTCCATTTCCTCAGGAATAAAATCAAAATCTGACACAGGAACTACAGCCCATTTTACAAATTCGGTTTGTGGATTGAAATCAAAATTATTAGGATTGATTTGAATATTAAATAAATCTACACCTATAGCATTTCGAATTTCATTTCGTCTTGGCATAAAATTACCCCACAATTCCCCTATTCGATAATCTGAATACGAAAATTGACTATTCATTCCTATGAATATTGTTGTTGGAAATGTTTTTATGTTTGGTTTCATGTTTCAAAAATAAAAAAACCTTCCAAAAGGAAGGTTTTAAATATGATTTATTTTAAATTTTTACATATTTCTTCTATACTGACCACCAACCTCAAACAATGCACTGGTGATTTGTCCTAACGAACAAACTTTCGTAGCATCCATTAATTTTTCAAAAATGTTTTGGTTGTTGATGGCTGCTTCTTGAATTATATTCAATTGTTCAGCTACTTTTTCTGCACTTGTTTTGTGAAGATTGTTTAACATATCAATTTGATATTGTTTTTCTTCTTCCGTAGCACGAATAACCTCAGCTGGAATAACTGTTGGAGAACCTTTTGAACTCAAGAACGTATTTACTCCAATAATTGGGAATTCTCCTGTATGTTTTAAAGTTTCGTAATACAATGATTCTTCTTGGATTTTACTTCTTTGATACATCGTTTCCATTGCACCTAAAACTCCGCCACGTTCTGTGATTCTGTCGAATTCTTGTAAAACCGCTTCTTCTACTAAATCAGTTAATTCTTCAATGATGAACGAACCTTGAATTGGATTTTCGTTTTTTGCTAAACCTAACTCTTTATTGATAATCAACTGAATTGCCATTGCTCTACGCACTGATTCTTCTGTTGGTGTTGTAATTGCTTCGTCATACGCATTCGTGTGTAACGAGTTACAGTTATCGTAAATTGCATATAATGCTTGTAAAGTCGTACGAATATCGTTGAAATCAATCTCTTGTGCGTGTAACGAACGTCCAGAAGTTTGAATGTGGTATTTCAACATTTGTGCTCTTTCGTTGGCTCCGTATTTATTTTTCAAAGCTTTCGCCCAAATTTTACGTGCTACTCTACCAATTACTGCATATTCCGGATCAATTCCGTTTGAGAAGAAGAACGATAAATTCGGACCGAAATCATTGATGTTCATTCCTCTACTTAAATAATATTCCACGTAAGTGAAACCATTTGCTAATGTGAAAGCTAACTGCGTAATTGGATTCGCACCAGCTTCGGCAATATGATATCCAGAAATAGAAACCGAATAGAAATTACGAACATTTTGCTTGATGAAATATTCCTGAACGTCACCCATTAAACGTAAAGCAAATTCCGTAGAGAAAATACAAGTATTTTGAGCTTGATCTTCTTTTAAAATATCAGCTTGAACCGTTCCACGAACTTGTGCTAACGTTTTTACTTTAATATCTTGGTAAACATCTAAAGGTAAAACTTGGTCACCTGTAACTCCTAAAAGCATCAAACCTAAACCATTGTTTCCTTCTGGTAAAGCACCTTGATATCTTGGGCGTTCTACTCCTTTTTTCTTGTAAATTTCATTGATTTTAGCTTCAACTTCATCTTGTAAACCGTTTTCAATGATATATTTCTCACAGTTTTGATCGATGGCAGCATTCATGAAGAATCCTAACAACATTGGTGCTGGACCATTGATTGTCATCGAAACCGAAGTTAACGGATGACTTAAATCGAAACCTGAATATAATTTCTTAGCATCGTCTAAACAACAAATCGAAACTCCTGCATTTCCAATTTTTCCATAAATATCTGGTCGAACATGTGGATCATTTCCATATAAGGTTACCGAGTCAAAAGCTGTTGATAAACGTTTAGCTGGTAATCCCGCAGAAACATAATGGAAACGTTTGTTGGTTCTTTCTGGTCCTCCTTCTCCGGCAAACATTCTACTTGGATCTTCACCTTCGCGTTTGAATGGATATAATCCTGATGCGAATGGGAATTCTCCTGGTACGTTTTCTTGTAAATTCCATTTTAAAATATC
>ERZ1034361.996-NODE-996-length-16400-cov-11.918397_pt1 | contig 16400 bp, 11 predicted proteins | sample MGYA00520617_ERZ1034361 | MGnify/ENA primary metagenome ERZ1034361 (study PRJEB33736, sample SAMEA104284507) | Azolla filiculoides | biome: Urban; feature: Water surface; material: Ditch water | place: Netherlands | collected 2015-10-28 | depth 0-0.1 m ... | reverse complement strand
TACGCCTGCTCCATGCTGCCCTACCCCAGCGGCAAGCTGCACATGGGCCATGTGCGCAACTACACCATCAACGACATGCTCACGCGCAGCCTGCGCATGAAGGGCTTCAACGTCTTGATGCCCATGGGTTGGGACGCGTTTGGCCTGCCCGCCGAAAACGCCGCCTTGAAAAACGGTGTGCCCCCGGCCAAATGGACGTACGAAAACATCGCTTACATGAAAAAGCAGATGCAGGCCATGGGTTTGGCGGTGGACTGGTCCCGTGAAGTGGCCACCTGCGACCCGACTTATTACAAGTGGAACCAGTGGCTGTTCTTGAAGATGCTGGAAAAAGGCATCGCTTACCGCAAGACCCAGGTCGTCAACTGGGACCCGGTGGACCAGACCGTGCTGGCCAACGAGCAGGTCATTGACGGCAAAGGCTGGCGCACAGGTGCTCCGGTCGAAAAACGAGAGATCCCGGGCTATTACCTGAACATCACGTCGTACGCGCAAGAGCTGCTCGACCATGTGCAGATTGGCAACGACAAGGCGACGCTCAACGGCTGGCCCGACAAAGTGCGCCTGATGCAGGAGAACTGGATCGGCAAGTCTGAGGGCGTGCGCTTTGCGTTCCCGCACGACATCCGCGATGCCTCGGGTGCCTTGATTGGCGAAGGCAAGATGTACGTCTTTACCACCCGCGCTGACACCATCATGGGCGTCACGTTTTGCGCGGTGGCCGCCGAGCACCCGCTGGCGCTGCATGCTGCGGCCAGCAACCCTGCATTGGCGGCCTTCCTCGAAGAGTGCAAGTCCGGCGGCACCACCGAGGCCGAAATGGCCACGCAGGAGAAAAAAGGCATGGCCACGGGCCTGTTCGTCACGCACCCGTTGACGGGCGCGCAGGTCGAGGTATGGGTGGGCAATTACGTGCTCATGAGCTATGGCGACGGTGCCGTGATGGGCGTGCCTGCGCACGACGAGCGTGACTTTGCGTTTGCTTTGAAATATGACTTGCCGATCCAGCAGGTGGTTTCCGTGAAAGACCGCGCCTTTGATACAGCCGTCTGGCAAGAGTGGTACGGCGACAAGCAAAGCTGCGTGTGCGTCAACTCTGGCGAACTCGACGGCCTGAACCAGAAAGCCGCCGTCACCAAGGTGGCCGAGTTGCTTGCTGCCAAAGGCCTGGGCGAGAAGAAAACCACCTGGCGTCTGCGCGACTGGGGCGTGAGCCGCCAGCGCTACTGGGGCACACCCATCCCGATCATCCATTGCGACGAGCATGGCGCGGTGCCGGTGCCCGAAAAAGACCTGCCCGTGGTGCTGCCCCAAGACTGCATCCCCGATGGCTCAGGCAACCCCTTGCACAAGCACGAAGGTTTCCACGCGGGTGTGACCTGCCCGGTGTGCGGCAAGGCGGCACGCCGCGAGACCGACACCATGGACACCTTTGTGGATTCGTCCTGGTATTTCATGCGCTATTGCGACCCGAAGAACACCGAAAAAATGGTGGCAGAGGGCACCGACTACTGGATGCGCGATCAGAACCAAGCCACTGGCGGCAGCGGCATGGACCAGTACATCGGTGGCATCGAGCACGCCATCCTGCACCTGCTGTACGCACGCTTCTGGACCAAGGTCATGCGTGACCTGGGCTTGGTCAAGGTCGATGAGCCCTTCACCAAATTGCTCACGCAAGGCATGGTGCTCAACCACATTTACTCGCGCCGCACCGCCAAGGGCGGCAAGGATTACTTCTGGCCGCACGACGTCGAGCATGTGCTGGACGAAACCGGCAAGGTCATTGGCGCCAAGCTCAAGAACGAAGCCGACAGTGGCGATGGCCGTCTGCCTGTGGGCACCGCCATCGACTACGAAGGCGTGGGCACCATGTCCAAGTCGAAAAACAACGGCGTGGACCCGCAAGACCTGATCGAAAAATACGGTGCCGACACCGCGCGCCTGTACACCATGTTCACTGCGCCACCCGAAGTGACGCTGGAGTGGAATGATGCGGCCGTGGAAGGCAGCTACCGCTTCTTGCGCCGCGTGTGGAACTTTGGCGTCAAGCACGAAGCTACCTTGAAGGCGGGCATTGCGGTGGACCGCAGCCAGCCGGTGGCGTTCAGCAAGGCCGCCAAAGCGCTGCGCCTCGATATCCACACCGTGCTCAAGCAGGCCAACTACGACTACGAGCGCATGCAGTACAACACCGTCGTCTCGGCGGTGATGAAGATGCTCAACACGCTGGAAGACGCGGCCTTGTCGGCCAGCGCCGAAGACTCGGCCGCCTTGGCTGAAGGCTTCTCCATCTTGCTGCGCGTGCTGTACCCCGCTTGCCCGCACATTGCCGAGCAACTGTGGACCGAATTGGGCTACGCGGCCTGCTGCGGTGAATTGCTCGATGTGGCTTGGCCTGGTGTGGACGAATCGGCCTTGCAGCGCGACGAAATTGAACTCATGCTGCAAATCAACGGCAAGCTGCGCGGGTCCATCCTGGTGCCCGCCACTGCCGACAAGGCGCAAATCGAAGCCTCAGCGCTGGCCAGCGAAGCTTTCGTCAAGCAAGCCGAAGGTGCTGCGCCCAAAAAGGTCATTGTGGTGCCTGGCCGCTTGGTCAACATCGTGGTTTGACCCCGCCATGAAACCCACACGCCGATCCTTTTCAACCGCTTTGGGCTTGGCCTTGGTGACCGCTGGGCTGGCCGGCTGCGGGTTTCAACTGCGTCAAACCAACGACTTCGCGTTCAAAACCCTGTACGCCAATTTCTCAACCACATCGCCTTTGGGTGTGGAGTTGCGGCGCAACTTGTTGGGCGCAGGCCGCATTGAGCTGTTGACCGAGCCCAAGCAGATGCTCAAGGCCGATGCGATCCTCGACATCTTGAGTGAAGAGCGCCGACAAGTGGCGGTGGGTGTGAATGCAGCGGGCCAAGTGCGCGAACTGCAATTGCACTTGCGCGTGCAGTTTCGTTTGCGCACGCCCCAGGGTGTGGACCTGATCGAGCCCGTTTCCTTGGCTCAGCAGCGGGACTTGAGCTTCACCGAAACAGCGGCGCTGTCCAAAGAAATCGAGATGGGCATTCTGTACCGTGACATGCAAACCGACATCGTGCAGCAGATCATGCGCCGTCTGTCGGCGGTCAAACCCCGCAACTTGCCCGCGCCTGCGCCGGCCACCGTGCCCGAGGTAACGCCGGCCCCCGGGTCGGCGGCCAAGCCCTGATGGCCATGTCCTGAACGCACGCATGCAACTGGCCCTTCCTCAGCTGTCAGCGCACCTGCAAAAAGGGCTGCGCAGCCTGTATGTTTTGCATGGCGACGAGCCCTTGCTCATTCAGGAGGCCGCCGATGCGATCCGCGCCGCTGCGCGTGCCCAGGGCTACACCGAGCGCAGCGTACACACCGTGTCGGGCGCGCATTTCGACTGGAGCGAAGTGCTGGCCGCAGGGGGCTCGCTCAGCCTGTTTGCTGACAAGCAAATCGTGGAAGTGCGGGTGCCGTCCGGCAAACCTGGCAAAGAAGGCAGCACCGCCATCCAGCAATTAGCGGCATCCGCGCAGGGCAATGACACGACCCTCACTTTGTTTTTGTTGCCGCGTCTCGATGCCGCCACCCGCAAAGGGGCTTGGTTTGGCGCGTTGGAAAACTCGGGTGTGTCGATCCAGATCGATCCGGTCGAGCGCAACGCCTTGCCGCAGTGGATCGCGCAGCGCCTGCAGCAGCAAGGCCAGCGTGTGGTGGCGGGCGAAGAAGGCCAACGCACGCTGCAGTTTTTTGCCGATCGCGTAGAGGGCAACTTGCTGGCTGCCCATCAAGAGATTCAAAAGCTCGGTTTGCTCCACCCGCCCGGAGAACTCAGCCAGGAGCAGGTCGAGACCGCCGTGGTCAATGTGGCCCGTTACGACGTCTTCAAGCTGTCGGAAGCCGTGCTCTCGGGCCAGGTGGCCCGCGTGCAGCGCATGCTCGATGGCCTGCAGGCCGAAGGCGAGGCCGCCGTGCTGGTGCACTACACGCTGGCCGAAGACATCCGCGCCCTCAAACGCGTGAAAGACGCCATCGCCGCAGGCAAACCCATGCCCATGGCCTTGCGAGAGCAGCGTGTCTGGGGCCCGCGCGAGCGTTTGTTCGAGCGCGTGCTGCCCCGCATGACCGAAGCCCGCCTGAACGGCCTGCTGCAAGCAGCGCATCAGGTGGACGGCATCGTCAAGGGCCTCAAAGTGCCCGAATGGCCCACCGACGGCTGGCAGGCCCTGCAACGCCTGGCCGTGCGCTTTTCGCGCTTTTGCATCGTTCGTTGATTCGGCTGGCTGCCCATGTCATACCCGGCTTGACCGGGTATCCATGACAGCCGAAGGCATGGACCCCCGATCGAGTCGGGGGTGACAAAAACTTTGTCCGCATCTGCGAAAATGGCCGAATGACTGAATTGAACACCGCCGAACACGTCCATACGCTGGGCCAGCAGGCCAAAAAAGCCTCGGCCTTGATGGCCAAGGCATCGGCTGCCACCAAAAACAAGGCCTTGCGCCATCTGGCAGCCTTGCTGCGCGACAACACCGACGCTTTGCAGCTGGACAACGCGAAAGACCTGGAACGTGCCCGCGCTGCCGGGCTGGCCGAGCCCATGGTGGACCGCCTGAAACTCACGCCCAAAGTGCTGGAAACTTGTGCTCTAGGCTGCGAGCAGTTGGCGGCCATGCCCGATGTGATCGGCGAGATCATCGGCATGAAACAGGTGCCCAGCGGCATTCGAGTGGGCCAGATGCGGGTGCCGATTGGCGTGTTCGGCATGATTTTCGAGAGCCGTCCCAACGTGACCATCGAGGCAGCCAGCCTGTCCATCAAGAGCGGCAACGCCTGCATCTTGCGTGGTGGCTCCGAAGCCATCGAGTCGAACAAAGCCTTGGCCAAATTGGTGCAGCAAGCCCTGACCGACAGCGGCCTGCCTGTGGATGCGGTACAGCTGGTGCAAACCACCGACCGCGCCGCTGTGGGCCAACTGATCACCATGCCGCAGTTTGTGGACGTGGTCATCCCGCGTGGCGGCAAGGGCCTGATCGAGCGCATCAGCGCCGAAGCCAAAGTGCCCGTCATCAAGCACCTGGACGGCAATTGCCACACCTATGTGGACGACCCGTGTGACATCGACATGGCCGTGAAAGTGGCCGATAACGCCAAAACCAACAAATACAGCCCCTGCAACGCCAGCGAGGGCTTGCTGGTGGCGCGAGGCGTGGCTGCCGAGTTTTTGCCCCGAATTGGTGCTATTTATGCCGCCAAAGGCGTCGAAATGCGCTGCTGCCCCAAGGCCAAGACCATCCTGAGCCAAGTCGTCGGTGCCCAGCTGAAAGACGCCACCGAGCAAGATTGGTTCGAGGAATACCTCGCGCCCATCATCAGCGTCAAGGTGATCGACGGGCTGGACGAGGCGATTGCCCACATCAACCACTACAGCAGCCACCACACCGATGCCATCCTGACCCGCGACCACATGCACGCCCAGCGCTTTTTGCGCGAGGTGGATTCGGCCAGTGTCATGGTCAACGCCAGCACCCGCTTTGCGGATGGCTTCGAGTATGGTTTGGGGGCTGAAATCGGCATTTCGACCGACAAATTTCATGCCCGTGGCCCGGTGGGCATTGAAGGGCTCACATCACTCAAATATGTGGTCTTGGGCGAAGGCGAAGTCCGCACTTGATCTGTTTGTCTTGGGTGGTCGGGCTCACATGCCCTTGACTGCTGTCCGGTCAGTGCTTGCAAACGCGCCGACCGGCCCCATATGATTTCCTTGTTTTCGTCTCTTCAGCCCCATAAAGGTCGCCCATGGTTCCCCATCTTGTCACTGCCCTGAACGGCCCTATCAATGAGCTGGAGCAGCGCATCCTCGACTCCATGCCCGCGATCGAACGCTGGTTCCGCTTGGAGTGGATGGAGCACACCCCGCCTTTCTACACCTCGGTCGACATCCGCAATGCCGGCTTCAAACTGGCTCCGGTGGACACCAACCTTTACCCAGGCGGTTGGAACAACCTGACGCAAGAAATGTTGCCTTTGGCCGTTCAAGCGGCCCAAGCGGCCGTCGAGAAGATCTGCCCTGAGGCCAAAAACCTGCTGATCATTCCGGAAAACCACACCCGCAACACCTTCTACCTGACGAACGTGCTGCAGTTGCAGCGCATCTTCCACATGGCGGGCCTGAATGTCCGCATCGGGTCGATCAACCCCGAAATCAAGGAAACGACGACCATTGAGCTGCCCAACGGCGAAAGCGTCACCCTAGAACCCGTGGTGCGCAGCAAGCACCGCCTGGGCCTGAAAGACTTTGACCCCTGCACCATCTTGCTCAACAACGACTTGTCGGCAGGAGCCCCGGGCATCCTGGAAGACCTGCACGAGCAATACCTGCTGCCCCCCCTGCACGCAGGCTGGAGCGTGCGCCGCAAAACCAAGCACTTCCAGAGCTACGAAGAAGTGGCCAAGCGTTTTGGCAAGCTGCTGGGCATTGACCCTTGGCTGATCAACCCGATGTTCAGCCAGTGCGGCGACGTCAACTTTGCCGAAGGCACGGGCATGGACTGCCTGCGCAGCAATGTGGACGCGCTGCTGACCAAGATCAAGCGCAAGTACAAGGAATACGGCATCAATGAAAAGCCGTTTGTGGTGGTCAAGGCCGACAACGGCACCTACGGCATGGGCATCATGACCGTGCGTGACGTGTCCGATCTGGACGCATTGAACCGCAAGACCCGCAACAAGATGAACGTCATCAAAGACGGCCAGACCGTCAACGACGTCATCATCCAAGAAGGCGTGCTGACCAACGAGCGCATCAACGACGCCGTGGCCGAGCCGGTGGTGTACATGATGGACCGCTACGTGGTGGGTGGGTTTTACCGGGTGCATGCCGAGCGCGGCGTGGACGAAAACCTGAACGCTCCGGGCGCCAGCTTTGTGCCCTTGGCCTTTGCCGACACACCGCACCTGCCTCAGCCGGGCGTCAAACCCGGTGCCAGCGTGCCCAACCGCTTTTACATGTACGGCGTGATTGGCCGTTTGGCCATGCTGGCGGCCAGTTACGAGTTGGAAGCCACCGACCCTGAGGCTGAGGTTTACGACTAAAGTTGTTGCACTGCAACAAAATCCCCAAAGAGACGGTGACACGCGGCGGGAATCGGGCGCAAAATAGCCCACTTGTTTTACATCAGGCTTGACCCGCGTCAGGTCATCGCCCGTGTCCTCTACCCGTTCTTCACTCGTCGCACTGACTTTGGGCGCCATTGGCGTGGTTTACGGCGACATCGGCACCAGTGTGCTGTATGCGATGAAAGAGGTCTTTGGCTCCGGCCACGTACCGTTCACGCCCGACAACGTCTACGGCATCCTGTCGATCTTTTTCTGGACCTTGACCACCATCGTGTCGGTCAAATACGTGGTGTTGGTGCTGCGTGCTGACAACCATGGCGAGGGCGGGCTGGTGGCCATGTTGGCGCTGGCTTCGCAATCTGTCAAAGACCGGCCCCAGTTGCGCAAAGTGCTGCTGGTGGTGGGCATCTTCGGCACCTGCCTGTTTTATGGCGACGGGGTCATCACCCCGGCCATTTCCGTGCTCTCGGCGGTCGAGGGCCTGGAAGTCATTTCTCCCACATTCAAAAAATCGGTGATTCCGCTCACCTTGGTGATCTTGTTCCTGTTGTTTTGGGTGCAAAAACGCGGCACGGCGGGCATCGGTAAGTTTTTTGGCCCCATCACCTTGGTGTGGTTTGCCACCATCGCGGTGTTGGGTGTCTCGCACATTGTTCAACGCCCTGAAATCCTGTTGGCCATCAGTCCGCACTATGCCCTGGGCTTCATGTGGAACGAACCAGGTACCACCTTCATCATTTTGGGTGCTGTGGTCTTGTGTGTGACCGGTGGTGAAGCCTTGTACGCTGACATGGGCCACTTTGGCAAAAAGCCGATCCGTCTGGCTTGGTTCAGTGTGGTCATGCCTTGCTTGACCCTGAACTATTTTGGCCAAGGCGCCTTGTTGCTGGCCGAGCCCTCGGCCGTGAAAAACCCGTTTTACATGATGGCCCCCGACTGGGCCTTGGTGCCCTTGGTCGGCTTGGCCACCATGGCCACCGTCATTGCGTCGCAGGCGCTGATCTCCGGGGCTTTCAGCGTGACCAAACAAGTCATTCAGCTGGGCTATTTGCCACGCTTGCAGGTGCAACACACCAGCGAAACCGACACCGGCCAAATCTACATGCCCTTTGTGAACTGGGGCCTGTTTGTGGCCATCGTGTTGGCCGTGGTCATGTTCAAGTCGTCCAGCAACTTGGCAGCCGCCTACGGCATTGCCGTGTGCACCGACATGTTGATCACCACTGTGCTCACCTTCTTCGTCATCCGCTACGCCTGGAAGCTACCGCTGGCGCTGTGCATCGGTGCGACAGGCTTCTTCTTTGTGGTTGATCTGGCCTTCTGGGCATCGAACCTGCTCAAACTGTTTGACGGGGGTTGGTTCCCCCTGTTCATTGGCGCGGCTGTGTTCACGCTCATGTTGACTTGGCACGATGGCCGCCGCTTGCTCAATGACTCTTTGCGCTCGGATGCGCTGAAGCTGAGCGATTTTCTGGAAGCTGTTTTTGTGGCGCCCCCGACGAGGGTGGAAGGCACTGCGGTGTTCCTGACCGCCGAGACAGGCGCTGTGCCCAACGCTTTGCTGCACAACCTCAAGCACAACAAGATCCTGCACGAGCGCAATTTGTTTGTCACCGTGCGCAGCCACGAAGTGCCCCGCGTCGACGCAGACCAGCGCCTGGACGTGACACCGTTGGGCAATGACTGCTGGCAAGTCATCGTCAACTACGGCTTCAAGGACAACCCCGATCTGCCCTCTGCTTTGGCCACCATCGAAGGTGAAGGCTACAAGCTGGACCCGATGATGACCAGCTACTTCCTGTCACGCGACATCGTGATCCCGACCATTGGCGGCGGCATGGCCACCTGGCGCGAAAAACTCTTTGCCCAGATGCACCACAACGCCAGCGCAGCGGCCGAGTTTTTGAACTTGCCTACCAACGCGGTGGTGGAGCTGGGTTCGAAGATCGAAATCTGACCCTCCAATGTCACACCCGGCTTGACCGGGTGTCCATGACATCTGAAGTCTGGATACCCGCATTCGCGGGTATGACAGACGCAGCGGGTATGACAGACGCAGTGGGTATGACAGACGCAGTGGCTCCGTCAACCATTCGCGAGCAGGGGCTCGCTCCCATAAGAATCAATCGGGGTCAGATCCCGATGAATTCAACGCACCCATCGCCTCGCCCATCACGATCGGCCGGGTGGGCGTCCAGTCGGCGTTGAACTGCATAACCCCTTTGGGGAACAGCATCACCACAGTCGAGCCGAGCAAAAAGCGGCCCATCTCTTCGCCTTGCGCCAACGTGATGTTGCCCATTTCGTAGGCCCATTCGCGCACCGTGCCCGGGCGCGGCGGGTTAACCACCCCATGCCACACGGTGGCCATGCTGCCCACGATCGTGGCGCCCACCAGCACCATCACAAACGGGCCGTGCTCGCCTTCAAACACACACACCACGCGCTCGTTGCGCGCAAACAGGCCTGGCACGCCGCGTGCCGTGGTCGGGTTCACTGAGAACAGATCGCCCGGCACGTAAATCATTCGGGTCAAGCGGCCCGCGCAAGGCATGTGGATGCGGTGGTAATCGCGTGGGCTGAGGTAGAGCGTGGCAAATTCGCCGTCCTGAAACTGGGCGGCCAGCGCCGCATCGCCGCCCACCAGCGCCTGCGTGCTGTAGCTGTGGCCTTTGGCCTGGAACACCTGGTCGCCCACGATGGGGCCGCACTGGCTGATCGCGCCGTCCACGGGGCTGACACAATCAGCCGCAGCCAGCGGGCGGGCGCTGGGTTTCAGCGGGCGTGTAAAAAATTCATTGAAGCTCTTGTAGCTGGCCGTATCCGGATTGGCCGCTTCGGCCATGTTCACGTTGTAGCGCCGCACAAAGCGGTCGATGATGCCGGTGGTCACGCCCCCCCATTGGCTGCCCGCCACCCAGCCCGCAAAGACGGTCAAGGCTTGTTTGGGAATCAGGTATTGCGGCAAGACCGCCAAGCGGTCAGAAAAGGAAGGGGACATGAGGGGGCCGCCAAAGCGGTTCAAGACAATGCCCCGATTTTATCGGGCGCTGGCCGCGGGTTTCCCCTGTGAGAGGCAGCCTCGGCAGCCGAATGCTTGCGCCACAGCAGGCACAATCTGGCGATGAACACCCCTTTACTTTCGGTCGATCACTTGGTCAAACGCTACGGCGACGCCACGGTGGTCAACGACCTGTCTTTCCACATCGAGCCCGGCGAATGCCTGGGCGTGATTGGCCCCAACGGTGCCGGCAAAACCACCACGCTGCGCATGTGCCTGGGCCTCTCGCAGCCAGACGGCGGCGACATCGTGTACTTTGACGACCAGCAAATGCCGCGAGACGCACTGGCCATCAAGGCCCGGCTGGGCGTGGTCGCGCAAATGGACACGCTGGACCCGGACTTCACCGCCGAAGAAAACCTGCTGGTGTTTGGCCGTTACTTCGGCCTGCCCGACACCACCATCCGTGAGCGTATTCCCAAACTGCTGGAGTTTGCCGCGCTCACCCACAAGGCCAAAGCCAAGCCGGGTGAGCTGTCGGGCGGCATGAAGCGCCGCCTGAGCTTGGCGCGCGCCCTCATCAACCACCCCCAACTGCTCATGCTGGACGAGCCCACCACAGGCCTGGACCCGCAAGCGCGGCACCTCATGTGGGAGCGCCTGCAAGTGCTGCTGCAAGAAGGCAAATCCATCTTGCTCACCACTCACTTCATGGACGAGGCCGAGCGTTTGTGCAGTCGTCTTTTGGTCTTGGACCAAGGCCGCAAGATCGCCGAAGGCAAACCCCGCGATTTGATTGCCCAGCACCTGGAGCCCGAAGTGGTCGAGGTGTTTGGACAAGGCGCGGTGGCACTGGCGCAAGAAGCCGGTTTGAAAGCGCTGGCAGGCCGGGTCGAGGTCAGCGGTGAAACGGTTTTCTTCTACACCCACGACAGCCGTTCGCTGCTGGCGGCTCTGCAGGCCTGGCCTTCGCTGCGCACCCTGCACCGACCTTCCAACCTGGAAGACCTGTTTTTGAAATTGACCGGACGCCAGATCCGAGAGGAAGGCTGATCATGAGTCAAATTCAAAACAACATCTGGGCCGCGCCCCGTCTGTCCATGCGCTGGTGGCCCGTGTTTTTGCGCAACTGGCTGGTCTGGAAAAAACTCGCCATCCCCAGCTTGGTGGGCAACATTGCCGAGCCCTTGATGTGGCTGGTGGCCTTTGGCTACGGCCTGGGGGCCTTGGTCGGGCAGATCGAGCTGGGCGGCGAGAAAGTGCCCTACATCCTGTTTCTGGCCAGCGGCAGCATCTGCATGAGCGCCATGAACGCGGCCACCTTTGAGGCGCTGTACTCGGCGTTCTCGCGCATGCATGTGCAAAAAACCTGGGACGGCATCATGAACGCCCCGGTGCGATTGGACGACGTGGTGCTGGCCGAAATGCTCTGGGCCGCCTTCAAGTCGCTGTTCACCGTCACGGCGATCTTGGGCGTGATGATGGCCTTGGGCATCAGCCACAGCTGGAAGCTGCTGGTGGCCTGGCCCGTGCTGCTGGGCGTGGGCATCACCTTCAGCTGCATGGCGCTGATCTTCAACGCGTTGGCCAAGGGCTACGACTTCTTCACCTATTACTTCACCCTGTTCCTCACGCCCATGATGTTCCTGTCGGGCATTTTCTTTCCGCGAGATCAACTGCCCAGCTTCGTGCGCGTGATCGCCGACTGGCTACCGCTGTCGGTGGCGGTGGACTTGGTGCGCCCGCTGTTTTTGGACCGCTGGCCAGAGCATCCGCTGCGCAACGTGCTGGTGCTGGCGGGGTTTGCGGTGGTGTCTTTCTGGATTGCGCTGGCGTTGACGAGGAAGCGGTTCAGGAGCTGAGCCGCATGCTCGCATGAAACACTAAGTTTTTCTATCAATGTATATGTCATACTTGATATACTTTATTAGAAATTGATAAATTTCATGCCACAGGAGAAGCCATGGATCCCGTGAGAAACCCATTTGCCCCCGGCGCCGGAAGTAGACCGCCAGAGCTTGCCGGACGGGAAGCCATACTCCAAGACGCGCAGATCGCCATTCAAAGGGCGCTTTTGGGTAAACCCAGTCGCTCACAGATGCTGCTTGGCTTGCGTGGCGTAGGAAAGACGGTACTGCTGAACAAAATCGAATTGATGGCCGAAGCGGTGGGGCACGTGACATCATCGATCGAAGCGCCAGAGGGAAAAGCGCTCAGTGAGTTGCTTGTGCCAAAAATCAATCAAGCCTTGCGTAAACTTTCGACATCTGAGAACGCGAAGGCCAAAACCCACCAAGCGCTTCGGGCACTTCGCTCTTTCGCCTCTGCGTTCAAGCTTTCGTATGGAGATGCTTCGATTTCGGTTGATCCGGAAGTAGGCGTCGCGGACAGCGGAGATATGGAGGCGGACCTGCCCGAATTGTTCGTACGTGTCGGCGAGGCGGCTAAGGCCGCGGGCAAAGCATGGAGCCTTCTCATTGACGAAGTGCAGTACCTGCGCTCTAAAGATCTGGCCGCTTTGATCGTGGCGCTCCACAAAGTGAATCAAAGAGATCTGCCTGTGTTGTTCTTCGGTGCGGGGCTGCCACAGGTTGCAGCTCTTTCGGGGGATGCGAAATCCTATGCTGAGCGGCTCTTTCATTACCCAGCGGTGGGTGCGCTGGAAGACGAGGACGTCGAAACCGCCATCAGGCAGCCCATCCAAGCTGAGGGTGAGGAGATAGACGACAAAGCGATCAGCGAGATTCTGGCAAAGACCAAAGGCTATCCCTACTTTTTGCAGGAGTGGGGCTATCAATGCTGGAACCTCGCCGAGGGTCCGCGCATCAAGCTAGACGATGCCTCGAAGGCGGCAGGAGAGGCGACAAAACGGCTGGACGAAGGCTTCTTTAAGGTGCGATTTGATCGTTTGACGCCAAAGGAGCGAGAGTACGTGATCGCTATGGCGAAGCTTGGCGCTGGGCCCTACAGATCATCAGACATCGCAGACGCACTGAAGGAAACCCATCAAAGTCTGGGGCCGCGTCGTGCGCAGATCATCAGCAAGGGAATGATCTACAGCCCATCTCACGGCGATATCGCCTTCACCGTTCCCTTGTTCAACGAGTACTTGATCCGCAACTACGTGCAAAAACCAAGCCAAGCGTAGCAGAGCGTTAGGTCACTGTGCCCACTGCTTGCGATGGACGATGGGTGCATTAGGCTGCTCGGTTGTTTGCCAACCCTTGCACCCACGCCATCTGCCCAGGCAGACAACGCGTCTCCAGATCGTAGTGTTCCTCCGCAAACGCGCGTGCTGCAGCCCCCAGCCGTGCCCGTTCGGCCGAGTCGTCGCACAGTGCAACCACCTGCTGCGCCAACTCCGCAGGGTCAAAAAAGCTCACCAGCTGCCCGGTCTCGCCGTGGCGAATCGCTTCGCGCACCGGTGCTGTGTTGCTGGCCACGATGGCGCAGCCTGCGCTCATGGCTTCGAGCAGGCTCCAGCTGAGCACAAAGGGGTAGGTCAGGTACACATGCACGGTGGACACCTGCAGCACGCGCAAAAAATCAGCGTAGGGCACCTTGCCCACAAAGTGCAGACGCGATACGTCCAGATCGCCTTTGACTTCGTTCAGAAAAATATCGCGCCAGGTTTGGGCTTTGCCATCGGGGCCCGGCGGCGGTGCAGCGCCGTAGCTGACTTCGTTGCCGCCGATGATGAGCACGCGGGCTTTGGGGCGGGCTTTCAGAATGGCAGGCAGTGCCCGCATGAACTGGTGGTAGCCGCGGTAGGGCTCTAGGTTGCGGTTGACGAAGGTGATGACTTCGTCGCCCTGCCCCAGTTGCAATACGCCTTGCGCGGTTTGCACGCGGATGCGGGCGCTGGGGTCAGGTCTGATCTGGTCGGTGCGGATGCCGTCGTGGACGATGGCGATGCGCGAGGCAAATGGCTCGGGGAACAGCGAGGCCTGCCAGTGCGTAGGCGCGATGCCCGCGTGCGCACGCGCAAAGTGCAGCTCGTAGTTGGCGTTTTTCATCTGCAGGCGGCAGGCGTTGTCGGTGTCCGGGTTGCCGAACTCCGGGTCAAAGCCCACGTCCGCGCCTTGCTGCTGGTAGAAAAACTCGCAATAAATGCCCAGCCGCGCTTGGGGCCAGACTTGTTGCAAGAACAGGCTTTCGCCCCAACCGGGGTGGGCCACGATCACATCGGGCACAAAGCCTTGTTCGCGCAGTTTCATGGCGGCTTGCCAAGTGGCTTCGCCGCGCAGGGTTTTGACCTCCAGGTCGGCCAGCCAGCGGTGCGTGCCTTGGCCGGGCCGGCCCGCGACCGGGTAGTGCACCAACTCCACGCCCGGCACAGGGGGGCAAGCGTTGATGTGCAGGGCCACCACGCGGTGGCCTTGGCGTGCCATGGCAGGGGCCAGGTGCTTGAACTGGCCCGGGAAATTCTGGTGGACGAAAAGGATGTTCATGGTGTCTTGCCTGAGCGCGAATCATCGCATGTCCACAGGGTGTCAGGGTGGCGTGAAGTCGCCCCGTTAAGATGGCTGTTGAACCCCTTTTATTCCGTTCTTTACCCCGTTTTCAAGGAAGTACAGCGATGAGCATTCAAACCGTAGGCATCATTGGCGCAGGCACCATGGGCAATGGCATTGCACAGGCGTGTGCGGTGTCGGGCATTCAGGTGGTGATGGTGGATATTTCAGATGCGGCCGTGGCCAAAGGCGTGGCCACCGTGGCCAGCAGCTTGGACCGTCTGGTCAAGAAAGAAAAGATCAGCGAAGCCGACAAAGACGCTGCGCTGGCACGCATCAAGGGCAGCTCCAGTTATGACGACCTGAAGGGCGCCCAGCTGGTGATCGAAGCCGCCACGGAAAACCACGAACTCAAGGTCAAGATCTTGAAGCAGCTCGACGGCATGCTGGCCCCGAACGTGATCATCGCGTCCAACACCTCGTCGATTTCGATCACGCAACTGGCCGCGGCCACGCAACGTGCGGACCGTTTCATCGGCATGCACTTCTTCAACCCCGTGCCGATGATGGCGCTGGTCGAGATCATTCGTGGCCTGCAAACCAGCGACGCCACCCACGACGCCGTGCACGACATGGCGCTGGCGCTGGGCAAGACCCCCATCACCGTCAAGAACGCCCCGGGCTTTGTGGTCAACCGCATTCTGGTGCCCATGATCAACGAGGCTTTCTTTGTGTTGGGCGAGGGCCTGGCCGAGGCCGAAGCGATTGACGCGGGCATGAAGCTCGGCTGCAACCAGCCCATTGGCCCGCTGGCACTGGCCGACATGATTGGCCTCGATGTGTGTTTGGCCGTGATGGAGGTTTACCTCAAGGAATTTGGCGACAGCAAATACCGCCCCAGCCCCTTGCTCAAGGAAATGGTCGCTGCAGGCCGCTTGGGTCGCAAGACGGGGCAGGGTGTTTACAAGTACTGAACGTAGCCTTGCAGACCCCATCCGAGGTCCCTGCCCTCTCCGTCATCCCGGACTTGCTCCGGGATCCATGTGGGTCGCTGCCGTTTGCAACCGCCATGAAGATGGACCCCGGGTCAAGCCCGGGGTGACAGATGCAGGTGCCCGGAGTGACAAATGCAGGTGCCCGGGGTGACGTCACATTGGCTTGTCGCGTGGGTGAAACTTGGGAGGGTGAGGTTGGGCCTACCATGGCCCCATGAACACCCCACACCACCTCGAAGGCCAGATCGACTGCACCGTGCACGGTGCGGTCCTTCAGATTTGCATCAACCGCCCTGCTAAGCGCAACGGTTTCACACCCAAGATGTACCGTGAGCTGGGCGAGGCGTACACCCGGCTCGACGACGACCCCGCACTGCGCGTGGGGGTGCTGTGCGCGGCGGGCGACCACTTCACAGCGGGACTCGATTTGCCCACCATTGCGCCGCTGATGCAGCGTGGCGAAAAGGCCGTGCCGCTGGGTCTGGTGGACCCGCTCAACTTGGGCATGGAAGGCTACCGCCGACGCACCAAACCCATGGTGGTGGCGGTGCAGGGCATCACTTACACGCTGGGCATTGAGCTCATGCTGGCCGCCGACATCGTGGTCGCGGCCGACGACTGCCGGTTTTCTCAGCTGGAGGTGCAGCGCGGCATCATGGCCACGGGCGGGGCCACCTTGCGCATGGCTGAGCGCGCTGGCATGGGCAACGCACTCTTGCATTTGCTCACGGCCGATGTGTTTGACAGCGCCGAAGCCCTGCGCCTGAACTTTGTGCAAAAGGTGGTGCCTGCGGCAAGTTTGCTGGCCGAGGCCATGCGCAT
>ERZ1034361.995-NODE-995-length-16407-cov-3.982670_pt1 | contig 16407 bp, 15 predicted proteins | sample MGYA00520617_ERZ1034361 | MGnify/ENA primary metagenome ERZ1034361 (study PRJEB33736, sample SAMEA104284507) | Azolla filiculoides | biome: Urban; feature: Water surface; material: Ditch water | place: Netherlands | collected 2015-10-28 | depth 0-0.1 m ... | reverse complement strand
GGCTGGACTCGCACCCCACGCTGGAGCAGCGCATCCGCCGCATCTACGGCCGGCCCATGGGGCCGCTGTCGCTCGCTCGCGCGGACCGCGACACCCGCCCGCTGGCCACCGACACCTTTGCCCCCGCGCCCGCCCAGCCCGCCCGCGGGGCGAGCGGCGCCGACTGGACGCTGAGCTGACCCTTTTTTCGGACCACCCCGTTGAACGCACCCACCCCCTCCGCCGCTGCCCGCACCCCCGGCCCCACCCTGGCGACGCAACTGCACTGGACCGCCCAGTGCGTGCTCGCCGTCGAACAAGGCTGCTCGCTCAGCGACGTACTGCCCCAGGTGCCCTCGGCCCTGCGCCCGGGTGTGCAGGCGCTGACCTTCGCCACCCTGCGCCAGCTGGGCGCCGCGCGCGCCGTGGGGCGCCGCCTGGTGCAGCGCATGCCCGCCCCGCCGGTGGCGGCGCTGCTGCACAGCGCCCTGCACCTGTTCGGCTCGCTGCTGATGACCGGGCTGGGCATCTTCACCATCCACAAGCTGGCGCAGTAGTCGTTTGCGCCGTCTCGCCGGCGCCGACTTTTGACGGGGTGTTTTTCACCATAACCTGGGTATGACGATGTCTGACTATCCGACCGATTCCGCAATCTGTGCTGGGTGCCGACTGGAGACGGCCGGGAGCATTGATGAAACGATACGGTGGTCTGTCACCATTTCGCCCCAATGCCATGGCATCTACTGCCATTCAAGGACACCATGAACTTCAACAGTTCAGGGACATCCGTCATAACACGATGTGTCCGTATCTGTTTTTTTCTTGCAGTTTTGCTGCTCTTCGCCGGTGTCACGCATGCTCAGTCATTGCCAACAGGTGCGCTGGCGGGATGTACCAGATCAGGATCGACCTACACCTGTAACAGCAACATAGTTTATCCAAACAATACGACTTATACCCTGACGGGAAACACCGCCATCACCGTAAGCGGCAACTTTGAAGCCAGCCAAAGTTTCACAGTCGTCACCAATGGATTTACCTTAACGCTGACCGTTACCGGAAACATCGACCTCAAGAATTCGACCAATCTCGGTGCCACGGTAAACATCAGCTCCAATGGGAGTTTCAAGACCGCCAACAATGCCGTCATTAACGGCAACCTGTCGGTAGGTGGCGATGTTGATGTCGGAACAAACGGGACGATCAATGGCAACATCACCGCAAACGGCAACATTAAGCTAGGAAACGGGACCGTTGTGAACGGCTCGTGCAACAAATCACCCTCTGGCGGTGGCACATGCAAGAATAACCAGACAATTACCTTCGGCGCACAGACCACGCCCCGCACCTACGCTGTTGGGGGCACCTTCGCCATCAACCCGACGGCAACGGCTTCTTCCGGCCTGGGCGTAACCTATTCTTCAACCACCGCCACCATCTGCACCGTCAGCGGCACAACCGTGACCATGACCGCTGCTTCAGGTACTTGCACCATAGCCGCCAACCAGGCGGGAAACAGCACTTACAGCGCAGCGCCTCAGGTTACGCAAAGCGTGGTGATCGATCCGCTTTTATTAAGCGACTGGCGCATGGATGAGACGACTGCGTACGCTGGCGTGGCAGGTGAGGTCACAAATAATGTTAGCGGCGGTACCAACGGTACTGCGAGAAGAAGTGCTAACAACCTTCCCCTCACTGCAGCCTTTCCCGGCAACATCTCCGGAAAACTTTGCGGAGGCGTTGGATTTAACGGCGTCAATTACTTTGAAGTGGCAGGACTCAGTAGTCAACTGTCCGGCACAGCCTCCTTGAGTTTCTGGGTTAACACCACGCAAATTGGAACCAACAGCTCGTGGACCTCGCCTGGCGTGACCGGTGTCGAACAGGGTGGCGGGGGTAACGACATTTTTTGGGGTTGGATCAACGCTACCGGAAAGATGGCTTTGAACAAGGGCAATACGCTGGGGGCGCAATCCACCAGCAGCATCAACGACGGGACATGGCGGCACATTGTCCTGAGCCGCAATCAATCAACCGGCGAGACCAAGATTTATGTCAATGGTGTGCTGGAAAGTACCCGTAACTCAGAAACTGGCCTGGTGACAACAGCTTTCTCCAGCCTGGGACGCATGCTGAATGCCAGGAATTTGAGCGGCGCACTGGATGAAGTGAAGGTGTTCGCACCGGTGTTGTCCAACACGCAGGTCTTATCCATCTATGCCAATGAATCCGCTGGCAAGAATTGGGATGGCTCGGCGCGGGTTTGCCCTGTGTCTGGTCCGCATCACCTGGAAATCTTGCACGCCAGTGGTACCGGCTTGACTTGCGCTGCCAGCACGCTGACGGTTCGGGCCTGTGCCGATGCCGCTTGCACTGCCTTATACACCGGTGGTGTCAGCGGCACGTTAACCGCCACGGGTACGCCCACCGTCAATTGGGACGGCACCACCGGTGGGGCTGCCGGTGCCGGCTTTGTGATTGCCTCCGGTGCCAGCAGCGTCACCAAGAACGTGCAGGTGGCCTCGGTCGGCACAGTGGTATTCGCCACCAGTTCACCGCTTTCGCCCGCCGCGAGCAGTGCCACCACCTGCAATTTCGGCAGCCCGTCGTGCACCTTCACCGCGAGCAGCGCCGGCTTCCTCTTTTCCAATACGGCTACCGGCAACACCTTCACCATTCCGCCACAGGTAGCGGGTACCGCCACCGCCGCCAATGCTGTTTTCTTGCGCGCAGTGCAGTCGGCCAGCACTACCGCTGCAGTCTGTACGCCGGCAATCATCAGCCAAAATGGCGTTGGTGTCACCATGGGGTATAGCTGCAACAACCCGTCCTCCTGTCAGCCGGGCAGCCTGCTCACTGTCAATGCGACAGCAGTTCCGCCGTCAGGCGGTTCCGTCAGCATGAATTTCGATGCCAACGGATCGAGCCCGATCACCCTGAACTACGCTGACGTCGGGCAGATCACCGTAACCGCGAGCAAGTCGATTACACCCACCGGCGGCACGTCGGTGACCTTAAACGGCAGTTCCAACGCCTTCGTGGTGGCTCCGGCCAAGTTCGCGATCAGCGGGGTAACGGCAGGACCGATCAAGGCCGGGGCCAACTTTGCGGCCACTGTCACGGCGCAAACCAGCGGCAGCGTGGCGACGCCCAACTTTGGCAAAGAATCGATCCCGGAAGGGGCCACCCTGACCCGCACCAAATACCAGCCGACTGGCACCAACTCAGTCAGCGGCACGTTGTCGGGATCCTTGGGCAGCTTCAACAGTGGCGAGGCGACGGCCAGTGCGCTGGCCTATACCGAAGTCGGCAGCATTGACCTGACTGCCACTCTTACCAGCGGCAGCTATTTAGGATCCGGTCTCACGGCAACCGGCAACACGGGTAGCACCGGTGCGGTAGGTACGTTTATTCCCGACCATTTCGATACCACGGTGACGCCCGGCTGTGGCACGTTTACCTATGCGGGCCAGCCGTTTGCCTTCACCGTGACCGCCAGGAACGCCAGCAATGCGACCACCCTGAATTACGATGGCACGGTCAACACCTCGCCTAATTTCGCCAAAGTCGTCACGTTGTCAGAAGGCAATGCAACGGGAGCCGGGTCGTATTCGTTCACCAGCCTTGCAGCCAGCAATTTCAACCAGGGTGTCGCCAGTTATTCGGTCGCAGCGGCCACGCCGTTTTCGTTCAGCCTCACCAACCAGACCACGGCGCTACCTGCGACCACGGCCTTGGCGACGCCCACTATCAAACTGCGGGCTGTTGACACCGATGGGGTATCGTCCAACAGCCCCAGCACCCCAACTGAAGGTACGACGCAAATCCGCCGAGGCCGCCTGCGCCTGTCGAATGCATTTGGTTCGGAAAAATCGGCACTCAGCCTGCCGCTGCAAGCCCAGTATTGGACGGGCAACACGTGGATACTGAACAGCGCCGACAGTCGCACCAGCATTGCGCCGGCTAACGTGGCGCTGTCTGGCTACACTGGCGCCATAACCGGCACTACCGCCAGCGCGGTAACGCTGAGCAGCGGTGCCGGAAACTTGAGCCTGTCTGTCCCAACGCCTGCGAATGCAACCGGCAGCGTATTTGTGGCGATTAACCTGGGGGCGACCACCACTGATGTCTCCTGCCTGGCCAGCCACCCGGCCAGCACGGGGGCGTCAAAGGCGTGGCAGCGCGCGCAAAACGGCAACTGCGCAGCCACCTACGACCGCGATCCATCTGCAAGCGCCACCTTTGGCATTTACGTGCCAGAAACAAAGAAGATCTTCCACGTGCGGGAGCAGTTCTGACATGTCAAGGCGTTCGGCGGGTTTCACCATGGTCGAACTGATCACGATCATGATCATCGTGGGCATTCTCGCCGCCGTAGCGGCTCCCAGACTGACGGGCTTAAGCGACTACCGCGCGCTGGAGTTTCATGATCAGGTGGTGAGCGCCTTGCGTCATTCGCAGAAGACAGCGACCAGCCATCGGCGGTTGGTGTGTGTTGCTTTTACCGCATCAACCGTAACGCTTACTATCGATCATGACAGGTCGGGGGCGTGCGATGGCCAAGCTTTGAACCTGCCTGGCGCCAGCACGAACGTCGCGCAAAGCAGCGATACGACAAATGCCGTCTTCAACCCGGTGCCAACGGCGTTCAATTTCCAACCCGATGGCAGCGGAACGGATGCGATACTCAAGATTGCCGGACAGACCGATATTTCCGTAACAGGAGCGACCGGCAGTGTGCGCTAGGCAAATCCATCGAGGTGCAAGTGGCTTCACGCTCATCGAAATGATCGTCGCCATCGTGATCATCGGCGTCGGATTAGCGGGTGTGCTGGCAGCGTTCAACGTCACGGTCAAGACGAGCGCCGACCCTATGATCCGCAAGCAGATGCTGGTGGCGGCCGAGGCATTGATGGAAGAAGTCGTGCTCAAGCCGTTTACGGTGACCGGTGTTGCACCGGCGAACGCGGCAACAAGCTGCGGCCTGCCGGCCTCGGTGCGAACTTCCTTCGATGATGTTTCCGACTATCATAATTATCAAACCACCGGGATATGCGGAATTGACGGCGTGGCGGTTGCTGGTCTGAATACTTACAGCGTAAAAGTAACAGTGGTACCGAATGCGGCGGTCGCGACCGATCTTGCAGGACTACCCGCCAATTCGGTAAAGAAAGTGACCATTGACGTGACGCACGGTTCAGAAACCTTGAGCCTGGTTGGTTGGCGAACGGACTACGCCTCATGAGAACGCGGGGATTCACTCTGGTCGAACTCATCGTAGTGATGGTGATTACCGGCATTCTTGCGGCCTCAATAACGGTATTTCTCAAGCCGGCGATTGACAGTTATGTCGACAGCCGACACCGTGCCGATCTGACCGACATGGCGGACACTGCACTGCGCCGCATGAGTCAGGATATTCGCAGTGCGGTGCCCAATTCCGTACGCTCAGTATCCGCCAGCTGTTTCCAGTTGGTGCCGACCATTGCGGGAGGGCGCTACCGGAAGGCGTCGGACACTACGAAAGATACGCCCCTGCCCTGCACGCCATCAGCGACTTGCAGCGCGCCACTGGATGTAACGCAAGCCACCACGGTGTTCGATGTACTTTCACCGATGGCGACCGTACCGGCACAGAACGATTGGGTGGTCGTCGGCAATCAAAACGCCGGGGACGTCTACGCGGGCACCAACCGCGCGCAGATCAGCGTGACGCCGACCACACCGCGCGTTTCAGATGGCCGGCATCGCATTACCGTCACCAGCACCCAGTTTCCCAGCGGCTACGATGGCGGGCGTTTCGTTATCGTCCCGAATACGACGCAAACGATTTTCTACAGTTGTGTCGGGGGAACGCTCTACCGGACGGCAGCTGCCTTTAATGCCAACCAAGCCACCACGTGCGCACTCGACACCGGTGCGGTGGTCGCCACCGACGTCGCCCCAAGCGGTTGTACCTTTGTCTATGACCCCAACCAGGGGGCAACCCAGCAAAGCGGCTTCGTTTCGATACGGCTGGAATTGAGCCGTTCCGGCGAGAGCGTCGTACTCGCCCATGGCGTTCATGTGGATAACGCCCCATGACCATGCAAAAAGGTTTCGGTACCATTGCCGCCGTCGTGGTGTTGGTGATCCTCGCCGGGCTATCTGCCACTATCGTTTCCATCGGCACGGCGCAACAGATCGGCTCTGCACAAGATGTGCTATCCACCCGCGCCTGGCAGGCCGCCCGGGCGGGAAACGAATGGGGACTCTTCAAGGCGATCAATAGCACGACCCCCGGGGACCCATGGAAAACATGCCCCAACGTCGCACCTTTGCTTTCACAGACGCTTGTTCTAGGCCCGGAAACCGGCTTCAATGTCACCGTCACCTGCGAATCTTGGTTGTACAACGAAGGTGAGTCTGTCCCGGGTACAGCGAAACCAATACGGCTCTACCGCATTACTGCGGTGGCCTGCCCGGTCGCCACCTGCCCGGACACAAGTACAGCGGCGGTCGGAGCAGGATATATAGAGCGCACCCGCGTGGTTTTGGCGACGAACTGACCGGCGGCAGTTGGCCGATAGCACCAAGTCAGCCGCTGTAACATCTGGTAGCCAAACAACCAGAGATTCTCCGACAAAAGCCTTCCCCTGAAATATTCCCTGTTGGACTGTAAGTTTCCTGCCCCGCTGGCGACTAATGATTACCCAATCCCAACGGAGAATAATCATGAAAATCATCAGCCTCCTCGCCGGCGTCATGCTTTCGGTTACGGCAAATTTCGCCACGGCCCTCGACATCCAGCCTTACTCTGCCGAAGCGCTGGCTGCCCAACAGAAGGCTGGCGCAGCGGTCGCCCTGCATTTCCATGCCGACTGGTGCCCGACCTGCCGCGCGCAGGAGAAGGTATTCAATGGCTGGAAGGGGGATGCCACCGTGCCCGGCACCTTGCTCATCGTCAATTACGACCAGGAGCGCGAACTCAAGCGGCAGCTTGGCGTACGTACGCAATCGACGGTGATTGCCTACAAGGGCGCCAGGGAAACCGGGCGGCTGGCCGGCGATACCGATCCCAAGGCGCTGCGCGCCGTGCTCGACAGCGCGAAGTAAGCGCCATGGACATCCCGCTCACCCATCTCGGCCTCAGCCTGGTCGCCGGCAGCCTGACGACGCTGTCTCCCTGCGTTTTCCCCATTTTGCCGCTGGTCATCGGTGGCGCCGTGCAGGCCAACCGCCTGGCGCCCGTTGCGATGGGCATCGGCATGGCGATTTCCTTCGCCCTGATCGGCATCGTCCTCGGCGCCCTCGGCCCGGCCCTCGGTATCGATTCGGATAGCGTGCGGCTGTTCGGCGCCTGGCTGCTCATCAGCTTTGGCCTCGTCATGCTCGTGCCGGCACTCAACCGTCGCTTCACGGAATGGATGCTGCCCATCGCCTCGAGTGCCAACGCGGCTTCCTCGAAGCTGGATGGCAGTTCGCTGAGCGGCGCCCTGCTCCTCGGTGGCGTCCTCGGACTGGTCTGGAGTCCGTGTTCCGGGCCGCTGCTCGCCTCGGCCCTGACCCTGGTCGCCAGCGAAGGTGGCGCCGTGCGTGGCGGCATTGTTCTCGGCCTGTTCGGTATCGGCGCGGCAATTCCGCTGGTCGCCGTGGCCTATGCCTCGCGTCGTGGCTTCGGCGTGGCGCGAGGCTGGGTACTGCAGCGCATCGACGGGATCAAGAAAGGGTTCGGCGTCATCATCCTGCTCACCGGCATCGCCATTCTTTCGGGTGCCGACAAGTGGCTCGAAGCAAAGGTCGTCAGCGTTTTGCCGGATGCCTGGATTCAGGCGACGACGCTGTTCTGAAAGCAGCCCCGGAAAACCCTCAGAAGCCCAGTTGCAGGCTCAGCCATTGGAGCCGGTCGGCAGTACGGGCAAACTGCCGACCTTCCTGCAGGCCACCGTTGGCCATCTGCACGGTGTAGGCGATCTCGCCGCGCGTCGCCCCCAGCTTGAAAGCCTTGGCCAGTCTCCAGTCGACGCGCTCACTGGGCTGAATGGGGTCGCCGTTGCGCCGCCAGCGCATTGGCCCGGCGCGAAAATACATCGCCGATGCGGTGAGGTCGTAAGGCAGTTTCTGGATCAGCATGGCCGACTGCGAGCGCACGGGTGCCGACTCCCGTGCCTGCCGCGAAATCTTGTCGGTCGTATCGCCCGTGGCTTCGGCAACAACGGAAACGTCCGTCAGGTCGGCATCGATGCAGACCAGGGCATTGCTATAGATCAGACGGGTTGTGGCAAAAGGCTGCCAGCGCAGCTGGTATTCGTAGCCCTGAATCACCACGCGTTCCAGGTTGATCGCGCCATCCGCCCGCCCATACGGAAATATGGTATTGGCCGAACCGGGATTGGTCTGGGCGAGATAGCGGCCGGCCAGGCTGTCCTGATCGTCCGGCATGCTGGCCGGCAAGGCCAGCGGAACGATCTGGATGCGGTTCGGAATGCGCTCGTGGAAGGCTCGCACATCAACGCTGGCAGCAAGCTGCTTGAACTCGCCGAGATAGCCGACTTCGACGGTATCGATACGCTCCGGCTCCACCCCCTGTGCCAGATAAGTCATGTTGAGCAGGCCGCTGCCGGCGACATCCCTTTTTTCCACCCGGCCCGACGTTTCATACAGGCTGGGACTGCGATGGGCCCGCGAGACAACCAGACGCAGGGTCTGCTGCGGAATCACGTGATAACTGACGCTGGCGCGGGGATCAAACATCAGGCCGCTGAGGCTGTCATGCTCCAGGCTGGCGCCCAGATTGAACAGCCAGGGTCTGGCCGGCCGGTATTCAAGGTTGCCGAACAGACGAACAGCGTCGCGGTGCTTCCAGTCACTGCTCGAAAACTGTGCAGGCGAATTGAGCGCGACCGACTTGAGGCCGCTCCCCCAGGCCATCCGCGTCCCCGCCGTCGGAGCCAGCGTGTGTTCGAACTCCAGCTCATGCATCGCCGAACGCCCACCCGGATCGAATGGCTGGAAGTAAGTCACCGAACTGGGGGACGCCAGATTGGTACCAAAGCTGACGCGCTCGAGATAGGGACCGACTGCCTCATCCTGCGTATAAGCGTAGCGCAGCTTGTATTCCTCGGCGGCCGAGACAGCGTGGCGCCACAGCAGGCCGAAGGAGGTCGAATGCTGGCGCAACTCGCGCAGCGGATCGTTGGCCGGGCTGCCCGGCCGCCCGTAAAGAGAGACATCGCGGACGTGACTGAGGGTGAATTGCAGTTCATCATGGTTGCCCAGCGGCAGGTCGGCGCGCAGGTCGAAAAGCCTGGATTGACGGTCATCGGGCGCAGTCGTCCAGACATTGCTGTAAAACCCGTGCTGAAATCCGTTGTCCTCGAACGAGCGTGCCGTGAAGCGGACATCGGCTCCTCCCACCTTGCCGCCCCAGCGCAGCATCTCGTCGCGGATTCCGTTATTGCCATGATTGGCCGAGGCCAGCCAGCCCCTGGTTTGCGTTGAATCCAGAGTGATGATGTTGATCACGCCCATGAAGGCGTTCGATCCGTAGGAAACCGTGTTCGAGCCGCGCGTCACCTCGATCCGCTCGATATTCTCAAGCGCCACGGGCAGCAGGTTCCAGTTAACCCCCGACTTGAAGAGTGGCGAATACTGCGAGCGGCCATCGATCAGGACCTGCACGCGCGGGCCGTACTCGTCACTGTTCATGCCGCTGTTCAGCCCATGATAGGCCACGATGGCCGGGTCCTGGTTGTGCGAGGTGACCTGGAAGCCAGGCACCAGGCGCAGCAGGTCTTCGACCGTACGGAAGCCGGATGCCCGGATCATTTCCTGGTCGATGACGGTCACGGCCGCCGGCGTTTCCGAGAGCGGCTGCGGCAGCCGGCTGACCGAGGCGACTATCGGGAATTCGCTGAAGAAGAGTTCATCCCCGGCTCTCGCCGGGAGAGCGAGTGGTAGGGCGAGCAGCAAAAAGAGCGCTCGCCATCTGGCCGGGGCGGCTATTTTTGATGGGCTCATGTCAATTCCCTACCTGAGCAGCCCCTATCGGCTCTCGCCCAACAGCCTGACTTCCCTCTGCGGGAAGGGAATGCTCACGCCGTTTTCCTCGAAGGCGCGCCACAGGGCGAAATTGACGTCGGAGACGATGTTGCCCTTGCCCTCTTCCGGGTCGTCGATCCAGAAGCCCAGTTCCAGATGAATGCTGCTGTCAGCAAACTGCGTCAGGAAAACCTTGGGCCCGGGACTGGCCAGGACGCGCGGATGGGCGGCGGCTACTTCGCTCATCAGGCGGCAGGCCAGATCAAGGTCGGTGTCGTAGGCGACGCCCACCGTGGTCGTCAGGCGCAACTGGGCGTTGGAATAAGTCTGGTTCTGCACCGTGCTGCTAATCAGCGTTTCGTTCGGCACGATGAATTCGCTGCCGCCCGGGTGCTTGAGTACGGTGTAGCGCGTCGTGATCTGGGTCACCTCGCCGCTATCCGCGCCGACCTGGACGATGTTGCCGATGCGGATCGAACGGTCGAGCAGGATGATGAAACCGGAGACATAGTTGCTGGCGATCTTCTGCAGGCCAAAGCCGAGGCCGACGCCTAGGGCGCCGGTAAATACCGAGAGCGCCGTCATGTCGATGCCGACCAGCGCCAGGCTGGCCAGGATGGCGATCACCGTCAGACCGGCCTTGGCGACGCGAACTCCGACAATACGCAGATTGGCATCGAGGGTATGGACGCCCATCAGGCGAGCCTCGATGACGCCGGCGATCCACAGCGCGAAGACAACGGTCAGGAAAATGGTCGCCATGCCGCGCAAGACGATCCACAGATCGATCTGCTGCTTGCCGACATGGAACTCCACCTGCTCCATCGCATCGATGACATAGGGTGCGAGATCGGTGATATAGAGCGCCAGCCAACCCCAGACGGTGGCCGCGATGATGCGTTCCCAGGTCGTCAGCCAGGTCGCCTGCGGGAAAGCCTGGCGGAGCACGAAAATGACGCCGCGCACCAGCGCCATCGAGCCAAACAGCGGCATGGCCAGCTTGAGCAGATTGACGTGGATGAGCGAACCCAGCGTGGCGATGGTAAGGCCGGTCAACACCATGCCGATGAGCGGAAAAGCCAGCCGCGAACTGGCATCGGACAAGCGGCCGGCCCCTTCCGTGCGGTGGCGGCGCCACCACGCGGCAATCAGCGCGGTGAGACCGATACAGACAAGCAGGGCGACGACCTGCCAGACAAAGCCCGGATCGCCAAAATCGGCGAGCAGGTCGTTGATCAGGCGCAGCGCCGGGCTTTTTTCCCTCATGCCTTGCGTTCCATGGCGGCGGCAAAAAACCCGTCGGTGTTGTGCTGATTCGGCAGCAGACGCAGCATGTCGCCGTCGAAAGCGATGCCCTGCTTGGCCAGGATGGCCGAGGCCGGGACCAGCGTGAAATCAGGATGGCTGGCCAGGAAGGCAGTGACGATAGCGTCGTTTTCCGCTGTCAGCAGGCTGCAGGTCGCATAGACCAGACGACCGCCGGGACGGACCATGGTCGCTGCCGCCGCCAGAATCGAGGCCTGTTTGACGGTCAGTTCGGCCACCGAGGCTTCGTCCTGACGCCATTTGAGGTCCGGATTGCGGCGCAGGGTGCCGAGGCCGGAACACGGCGCATCGACCAGCACGCGGTCGGCCTTGCCGGCCAGACGCTTGATCTTGGTGTCGCGCTCATGCTCGATGCGGGCCGGATGAACGTTGGACAGGCCGGAACGGGCCAGACGCGGCTTGAGGTTGGCGAGCCGTTTGTCGGAGACGTCATAGGCGTAGAGGCGACCGGTGTTGCGCATCAGGGCACCAAGCAGCAGCGTTTTGCCACCGGCTCCGGCGCAGAAATCGACGACCATTTCGCCGCGCTTGGGTTCGAGCAGGAAGCCGAGCAACTGGCTGCCTTCGTCCTGCACCTCGACCGCACCTTCGATGAACAGCGGGTGCTTGGCCAGCGCCGGCTTGTCGCGCAGGCGAACAGCGATGGGCGAGAGCGGGCCGGGCATGGCGGCGATGCCGTCTTCGGCCAGCTTGGCGAGTACATCTTCACGATTGGCCTTGAGCGTATTAACGCGCAGATCAAGCGGCGCCGGCTGGTTGAGGGCATGGGAGAGGGCCAGCGTTTCGTCGGCACCGAACTGCGCTTCAAGGCGGCTGTACAACCAGTCCGGCAGATCGCAACGGACAGCGGGCGGGAAATCGGCTTCCGGCATGGCCTTGGCGGCAGCCAGCCATTCTTCCTCACTGGCTTTGAGGACGGGGGCCAGTTCGCGCTGGCTCCAGCCGCGCGTCACAGCCAGTGCCGCGAGCAGGCGGCGGCGGTCGGAAAGCTTGCCGGCACAGCGCGCTTCCAGGCTACGCCCGCGGCGCAGCACGGCAAAGACCGTTTCGGCGACGAAGGCGCGGTCGGCGTGGCCGAGCTGGCGATTCTCACGGAAATAACGCGAGACAACGGCGTCAGCCGGATAGTCGAAGCGCAGCAGCAGGCCGAGGACAGCTTCGGCGTGGGCAAACAGGGCGAGTGTGAAGCGGGCTTTCATGGGTAAGGCCTCCTGCCGGGCCGTCCCAAAGGAGGCCTGCGCCCCCTCGGGGGGCAACGAACAAAGTGAGTGTGGGGGTAGTTCATTCTAATTCAGTGGCGACTTGCTCGAAGATGTCGCCTTTTTTATCGGTGTAGCGGATTTTAACCGGTAGGCGGTGGCGATCGAGCGCAATCCATATTTCGGTAACGGTATCGCCCATGGCACGCAGGTGCAGGGTGCGGAAATGGCCGGCAGGCGTATCAAGTTCCTCTTCGCCCAACGAGTCGAGGGCGAAGCGGTCGTATTTCTTGCCGGTGACGACGCCGACATTGGCCCCCGCTTCCGGCTGACGCAGGTAGCCAAGCTGGTAATTGAGCGACAGGATATCCTGCGCCCCGATGCTGATCGCCTGAGTGGTGCCACTGCGCGACAGGCGGACTTCGCCGCTTGACCAGTCGAAGTCGGCATTTTCGTTGGCATCCTTGCCGTTCTTGCGCGTCCGGTATTGCTCGGGCTGCAGTCCGCCGGCGACCAGCCTGCCGTGGCTCTCGGTCTCGAAAACCAGCGGTTTGATCAGCGCCGCCAGCCCGCTCGTCCTGGTCATGCCGCTCAGGTGGTAACGGCCGTCCTCGGTGAATTCCCAGGTGTGTTCGGCACGGCCGACCTGGAAACCTTGCGTCCCGTAGAAAATGGCGAAGCGGATGCTGCCTTTGGCCGGCAGCAAAGGCTTGGCAGGGGGCTGGGCAGGTGCGACCTTGACCGGCGCTTCGGTGGGTGGCGGCGGCGCTGTTTCAGGAACCGGTGTTACCGCTTTGGCGTCTGGCGATGGCTGGCCTGCCGTCAGTAGCGCCGGCTTTACCGCCTTCGGGCGCGGCTTGGCATCCGCCGGCTTCTCGGCAGCCTTGGGCGCAGCCGGTGGTGGCGGCTGCAATTCGGCGCGCAAGGGTGCCACTTCATCGCCTCCGCCAAAGACTTCGACATCGGTGCCGAACAGCGCGGCGGCATGAATGCCGAGCGAAGCGGCGAGCGCGATGACGAAGGCTATCGGCATGGCATCTCAGTACATCGCTGGCGCTATCAATGCGGCGCCATCGGCCTGCTCTGCCGCCAGCCGGACGCGTCCGTTGTCCAGACTCAGCTTGCCTTCGACAAACCAGCGCACGGCCTGCGGGTAAATCAGATGCTCCTGGCGCAGGACGCGAGCCGCCAGACTGGCTTCGTCGTCGCTATCAAGCACCGGCACGGCGGCCTGGATGATGACCGGGCCGTGATCGAGGGTCGGCGTAACGAAATGCACGGTGCAACCATGAATGCGAACGCCTTCTTCAAGCGCCCGCTGGTGCGTGTGCAGACCGGGAAAGGACGGCAGCAGCGAGGGGTGGATGTTGATAAGCCGCCCTTCGTAGTGCCGGACGAAACCTTCGGAAAGGATGCGCATGAAGCCGGCGAGGACGACGAGATCCGGCGCGAACTGGTCGATGCATTCGGCCAGCCTGACATCGAAAGCCTCGCGCCCGGCAAACGCCTTGTGGTTGATGAAGTGGGTCGTGATGCTGGCTCTGGCGGCTGTTTCCAGCCCTTCGGCTTCGGGCCGGTTGCTGATCACGGCGGCGATTTCGACGGGCAGATTGCCGGCATCGCGGGCGGCGATGAGCGCCTCCATGTTGCTGCCACGGCCGGAAATCAGGATGACGATCTTCTTCATTTCAAAAAACCCACAGGGAGAAAGACAGCGCTGACCACGGACTGGCTCAGCCGGGAAAAATTGCGGCCATTGCGGTCGGCGACGACCTTGGCCATGAAATCGAGGAGGCCCATGACACGGCCGAATTCGCGTTCGAACGAGAGATTGCGGTTGGCCGGATCAAGCTCGTTCGAGAGCAGGAAAAGTTCGCCCGCCGCATTGCGGTCATGGCCGAGCTTCCAGACGGCGACATCCATGTTGCGCGCCGTGTTGTAGAGCTTCATTTCGTTGAGGCTGTCGAGGATGTAGAACTCCTCCTTGTGCTCGAAGGCGGCGTCGACCATGCTCAGCAGCCCGAACACCAGCGCCGCGACGCGATCGCCGGCATACGCCTCGGTGAAGGCCAGCGATGCCGCGCCCCCTTCGCGCTGACCGTTGAACTCCGGCCAGTTGCGCTGGGTACGCATTTTCAGACGCTCAAGCGCCGCTTCGCGGCTGAGTGCGCCGCCCTTTTTCCATTCCTTGGGATTGCGCTTGTAGAGTTTGTCGGCAATCAGCATGAGGCCCGTCACCACCTCTGCACGATTGGTGTCGGCGATGCGGTCAACTTCGGACTTGAGCAGAAATTTCGGGGCCACCGTGGATTCCGTCCGGCCGTCCTTGTCCAGCTTCGTCGAACAGCCCGTCAGCGCCAGCACGAGGATGACGGCCAGCCAGCGCATCAACTGGCTTTCCGGTGCGCCAGGTAACCGATGGCGACCGGCAGGAGCGAAACCAGGATGATGCCGACGATGAGCAGCGAGAGGTTCTGCTTGACCCAGGGCATGTTGCCCAGCCAGTAGCCGGCCAGGCACAGCGAGACGACCCAACTGGCGGCACCGATCAGGTTGAAGAGCGAAAACTTGGCGTAGGACATCGCACCGATCCCGGCGACGAAGGGCGCGAAGCTGCGGAACAGCGGCAGGAAGCGCGAGATGATCAACGTTTTGCCGCCGTGTACTTCATAGAAGGCATGGGTCTTTTGCAGCGCTGCCTTGTTGAAGAAACGCGACCCTTCCCAGTGGAAGACCTTGGGCCCGAAGTAGCGACCGATCTGGTAATTGACCATGTTGCCGAGCACGGCAGCGAGCAGCAGGACACCAATCAGCGTCCAGATATTCATGCCGCCCTCGCCGATTGCCGCAAGTGCACCGGCCACGAAAAGCAGAGAATCGCCCGGCAGAAAGGGAAAGACGACGAAACCGGTTTCGGCAAAGATGATAAAGAACAGGATGCCGTAGATCCACACACCGTACTGCTGGACCATGAGGGCCAGATGCTTGTCGAGGTGAAGGACGATTTCGATGAATTGCGTCAGGAGTTCCATGCAGGGCGCCAGGCTTTGAATGAGGCCGCATTATAATCCGGCCATGCCCACCATCGCCCGACTACCCGACCTCCTGATCAGCCAGATTGCGGCTGGTGAAGTGGTCGAAAGACCCGCCTCCGTCCTCAAGGAACTCCTCGAAAACAGCCTCGATGCCGGCAGCAAGGTCATCCAGGTGCATCTCGAAGAAGGCGGCGTCAAGCTCATCCGCATCACCGACGATGGCTGCGGCATTGCCCGGGACGAACTGGCGCTGGCCCTGACCCGCCACGCCACCTCCAAAATTGCCAGTCTCGACGACCTCGAGCGCGTCGGCACCCTCGGTTTTCGCGGCGAAGCCCTGGCCTCGGTGGCCTCCGTCGCCCGCCTGAGCATCACCAGCCGAGAACGCGGCGCCAGCCATGCCTGGAAACTGCGCGGCGAAGCTCTGGCCGAACCGGAACCGGCGGCGCTGATGGCCGGCACCATCGTTGAAATGCGCGACCTGTATTTCAACACCCCGGCCCGCCGCAAGTTTCTCAAATCGGAAAGCACCGAGTTCGCCCACTGCGCCGATGCCGTCAAGCGTCTGGCATTGACCCGCCCGGACGTGGCGATCAGCCTGACCCATAACGGTCGCAACCTCTTCCAGCTGGCCCCCGCCGATGCACCACGGCGCATTGCCGACATCCTCGGCGACGATTTTCTTGGCGCCGCCCGCACCATAGATGCCGGCGCCGGCCCGCTGTCGATAAGCGGCTTCGCCATCGACCCGACCCGTGCTACCGATGCCAGGGACGGCCAGTACGTCTTCGTCAACGGCCGCTTCGTGCGCGACAAGATCATCAGCCACGCCCTGCGCGAAGCCTACC
>ERZ1034361.994-NODE-994-length-16420-cov-6.360399_pt1 | contig 16420 bp, 16 predicted proteins | sample MGYA00520617_ERZ1034361 | MGnify/ENA primary metagenome ERZ1034361 (study PRJEB33736, sample SAMEA104284507) | Azolla filiculoides | biome: Urban; feature: Water surface; material: Ditch water | place: Netherlands | collected 2015-10-28 | depth 0-0.1 m ... | reverse complement strand
CTACTACCTGCTCAACGGCAGCAAGATGTGGATCACCAACGGCCCCGACGCCGACACGCTGGTGGTCTATGCCAAGAGCGAACCCGAACTGGGTGCGCGCGGTGTGACCGCCTTCCTGATCGAGAAGGGCATGAAGGGCTTCAGCATTGCGCAAAAGCTCGACAAGCTGGGCATGCGCGGCAGCCACACCGGTGAGCTGGTGTTCAACAACGTGGAAGTGCCGGCGCAAAACATTTTGGGTGGCCTGAACATGGGTGCCAAGGTGCTGATGAGCGGGCTGGACTACGAGCGTGCCGTGCTCACCGGCGGCCCTCTGGGCATCATGCAGTCTGTGATGGACAACGTGGTGCCCTACATCCACGACCGCAAGCAGTTTGGTCAGAGCATTGGCGAATTCCAGCTCATTCAGGGCAAGGTGGCTGACATGTACACCGTGCTGCAGGCCGGCCGCAGCTTCGCCTACACCGTGGCCAAGAACCTCGACTTGCTGGGTGCCGAGCACGTGCGCCAGGTGCGCAAGGACTGCGCCTCGGTGATCCTGTGGTGTGCCGAGCAAGCCACCCGTATGGCCGGTGATGGCGTGCAGATTTTTGGTGGCAATGGCTACATCAACGAATACCCGCTGGGTCGCCTGTGGCGCGATGCCAAGCTGTACGAAATTGGTGCCGGCACCAGCGAAATCCGCCGGATGCTGATTGGCCGCGAATTGTTTGCCGAGACGATGTAAGCAGGGCTATGGCCGGTGCAGCACGCTGTTGGTTCTCTGCAGTTGGCTCGCCAGTTGGTAGGTGGCCAGCAGGTCTTTCTGCATGGCATCGGCCTGCTGCGGTGGCAAACCGGGTGAGCGGCCGGTGCTGATTTCCAGGTTGTGCGACAGCCAGCCGTCGGCCGTGATCCAGTCCACCTCGGTGCCGCGCACGCCAAAACTGGCGCGGCTATGGGGCTGGGACGGGCTGAGCAGTGAGCGGCCCCAGCCGGCAAAGTCCACTTTCCAGCCGCACAGCTCGATCAGCGTGGGCAGGATGTCGAGTTGGCTTGCGATGCGGTCGTCCACCCCCGGGGAGACTCCGGGGCCGACGAATAGCAAAGGTATGTGGTACAGGTTGGGAATGTCACTGGCGTTCTCAACAAACTCGTCGGCATGGTCGGCGGCCAGAACAAAGATGGTGTTGTCGTAATAGCCCGCAGATTTGGCTGCAGCAATCAGTTGCCCCAGCGCCCAGTCGGCATAAAACAGTGAGTTGTGAAAAGCGTCTACATCGCCATGGACCTTGAACTTGTTAAAGCGATCCTCCGGAACCATCCAGGGTACATGGGTGGTCGAGGTGAACACAAAGCCGAGAAAGGGCTTCTTGGCGTTGGCGAACTGCGTGTGGGCGGCCTGCAAGGTGTTGTGGTCCCAGGTGCCCCAGGTGGCCGGCGGCTTGGGCTGCGCATGCAAGTTGGGAATGGTTTCAGACCCCTGGTAATGGTCAAAACCGGCTCGCGCAGCTATCGCGTCAAAACGCAGGGACGCGCCTTCGCTGCTTTGCAGAAAGAAGGTTTGATAACCCTGCGAGCGTGCAATTTCACCGATAAAACTGAGCTGGTTTTGCTCCAGCCCCTCGCCCAAAAAGGGCATGCCATAGAGCGTGGGCTGGCTGGCCAGAATGGCGCTCGCGCCCTGAATCGAACGCTGACCGTTGCCATAGGCGCGGCTGTAGAGTCGTCCGCGCGCGGCCAGCGCATCAAAGTTGGGTGTGGCACCCAGGGCGCCTCGGCCTTGCAAGGTGCGCAGCGCGTCCATGTGCTGTGCCCCCCAACTCTCCAGCATCAACACCACCACATTGGGGGGCGTCTTGGGCGCTTCGGAATGGAAGCTGCGCTGCAGCGGGAAGTCGGCAACGGGAAACTGGCTGCGATCCCCTCCGCCCAGTCGCAACTGCACCGCTGCAATGGCCTCGGCGTCCGGCATGAAGTGCTGGGTGGGTGGAGGCGACTCCAGAATGGCGCGCGAAATGGCGAAGGCACCACTCAATGCCAGATGCCCTTGAGCCGCCTGTCCCGAGAAAAAGGCATCGCCCACACTGATGGGTTTGCCGCCGATGCCCCCACGGGCCACCACCAGCATGGGAAACAAGGCCAGCACCAGCAGGGCCAGGTGGGCGTAGGCGAAACGCGGAGCCTGGGGTACCACGCTGAACAGGCGTTGCCAGGCATAACCCGCGGCCAGACTGCCGATGAAAAAGATCGCCAGCGCCAGCGGGTAGTTGAAAAAGGCGATCCGCACCATAGACGGCATATCGTTGCGCAGCACATTGATTTCGGAACCGATGTGCCGGTGCACGTTGCCAAAGTACAGCAAGTCAACCGCATTCATGAACGACAACCCCAGCATGACCGCGAATACCAGCCACAACCAGGTGCGGTGCCAAACGAAGGTACGCGCCCAGCCAAACGGAAGCAAGAGCAGGAGCATCGGCAGCCCCATCAGCAGCGCGGCCAGCGACAGGTCAAAGTGGATACCGAAGGCCAGTGCCTCCACTGTGTCCAACCAGCCCAACTGAGAAAAATCCTTCGGGTATGTGCCCAAAACGGCGATGCGAAACAGCGCCGACGACAGCAGGAACAAGGCCAACATCAACAGCACCTGCCCGTAGGCGTTCCGGGTGAGAAAACGGATCGGACTAAATTGGCGCATGCGGGTTATTTTGGATCGGTAGACTCTCAGTCTACCTGCCTTGACCGGGCGGTTTTGTCCCGTTTTCTTTGCGAATAACCCACACTTGAAAAGCCCTATGAATGACCTGAAGGACTTGTTTGCCAATAACCGAAGCTGGGCCTCCCAGATCGAACAGCGCCGCCCCGGATTTTTTACCGGCCTGGCCAACCAGCAACGCCCCAAGTACATGTGGATTGGCTGCTCGGACAGCCGCGTGCCCGCCAACGAAATCACCGGCCTGGAGCCAGGTGAAGTGTTTGTGCATCGCAATATTGCCAACGTCGTGGTGCACTCCGACCTCAACGCCTTGTCCACCATCCAATTTGCGGTGGAGCGCCTCAAGGTGGAGCACGTCATGGTGGTGGGCCACTACGGGTGCTCCGGTGTCCAGGCCGCGCTGGAGGGTGCCCGCATCGGACTGGCCGACAACTGGATTCGCCATATTCAGGACGTACGCGACCGCCACCGCGATGTGATGGAAGTGTTGCCCGAACACGGTCGCGCGCAGGCCTTGTGCGAGCTCAATGTAATTGAGCAGGTGGTTAACGTGGCACAAAGCACCGTGTTGCAGGATGCCTGGGCGCGAGGTCAGAAGGTCACCTTGCACGGCTGGGTGTATGGCGTGAACGATGGCCTGCTGCACGACCTGCACATGACGGTACAAGGCGGCGATGACCTCGACGCCTTGTACCGCGAGGCGGTGTCGGGCGTGCGGCTGATGCCGCGCATTGGCGCTTAAGGGCAAGGGGAAGTCACTCCATGTTTCCAACGCGCCTGGACTCGCCGCTCGCTTATGGCATCGCGCGGGCCATGCTGGACGGCTTTAACCGCCACTACCAGTTGTTTCGCACCGAGTCTGCGCGGGCGAAACACCGCTTTGAAACATCGGACTGGCATGGCCAGCATCGCGCGCAACGCGAGCGCATCGAGTTCTACGCTCTGCGCGTGGGTGAGACTTCCAAACGCCTGGAGCGTGAGTTCAACGCCGGTGAGCAGCCGATGGAGGTGTGGCAGCAAATCAAGCTGCATTACATCGGGCTGCTGGTGGACCACCACCAACCGGAGCTGGCCGAAACCTTCTTTAACTCGGTCACGACCCAGATACTTCACCGCAGCTACTTCCAGAACGATTTCATTTTTGTGCGACCTGCGGTCAGCACCGAATACATCGAAAGCAGCCAGCAGCACAAGTCGCCGACCTACCGCGCTTATTACCCCGGCACTTCGGGTTTGCGCAGCGCTTTGCACCGGATGGTGGAAGACTTCGACTTTCACACCGCGTTTGACAAGCTGGAGCGCGACATTGCCTGGGTGGAGCAGGCCATGCAAGCCGAATTGGGTCATGTCACGCTGCGGGCCAACTTTCAGATTCAAGCGCTGTCGGGGCTGTTCTTTCGCAACAAGGGCTGCTACATCATTGGCAAGGTGATCAATGGCTTCAACGCCTTTGCGTTTGCCTTGCCGGTGCTGCACAACAAAACCGGTGCCCTGATCATTGACACCGCGCTGTTTGGTGAAGACGACTTGCTCATGCTGTTCAGCTTTGCGCGGGCCTACTTCATGGTGGACATGGAGATTCCGTCGGCCTATGTGCAGTTCTTGCGCAGCATGATGCCGCGCAAACCGGCCAATGAAATCTACAACGCGCTGGGCCTGGCCAAGCAGGGCAAGACCCTGTTTTACCGCGACCTGCTGCACCACCAGCGCCACAGCACCGACAAGTTCCGCATTGCACCCGGCATCAAGGGCATGGTGATGCTGGTGTTTGACCAGCCTAGCTACCCGTATGTGTTCAAGGTCATCAAGGACTTTTATCCGGTGCAAAAAGACACCAGCCGCGAGCAGATCAAGGGCAAGTACCAACTGGTCAAACAGCACGACCGCGTGGGCCGCATGGCCGATACGCTCGAATACAGCGAGGTGGGTTTCCCGCGCGACCGCTTTGAAGACGAGTTGATCGCCGAGTTGCAGAAATTTGCCCCCAGCCAGATTGAAGTCAGCGACCGCAACGGCGACGGGCAGCAGGAGGTCATCCTCAAGCACGTCTACATCGAGCGCCGCATGATTCCGCTCAACATCTACTTGCAGGAAGCGTTTGACGCCGGTGGCGCCGATGCCGCAAACACCACGCCGGCGGCAAAGCGGGCGCGTGCGCAAATCGAGCGGGCGGTCATCGAGTACGGCAATGCGATCAAGGATTTGGTGTCAGCCAACATCTTTCCGGGTGACATGCTGTGGAAAAATTTTGGCATTACGCGCAGCCGCAAGGTGGTGTTTTACGACTACGACGAGATCGAATACATCACCGACTGCAACTTCCGCCGGGTGCCCGTGGCCCAGACCGAAGAGGAAGAGATGTCCGGCGAGATCTGGTATTCCGTTGGGCCGCGCGATGTGTTTCCGGAAACCTTTGCACCCTTCTTGCTGGGCAACCCGGCCGTGCGTGAAGTGTTCATGCAGCACCACGCCGACCTGCTGGATGTGGACTTCTGGCAGGGCCACAAGGACCGCATTCAGGCGGGCTACGTGCATGACGTGTTTCCGTATCCACGCAGCAAACGCTTTGTAAGCCGCCATGCCGCAGCCTTGGCCAATTGATTTTCATTCGTTACTTTTAGAGGAGACCCCAATGACCGAATCCATCGTTATCGTCAGCGCCGCCCGCACCCCCATGGGCGGGTTCCAGGGCGACTTCGCATCGCTTGCCGCCCACGACCTGGGCGGCGCCGCCATCAAGGCCGCCGTGGAGCGAGCCGGCATCAGCCCGGAGCTGGTGACCGAAGTCATCTTCGGCAACTGCCTGATGGCAGGCCAAGGCCAGGCGCCTGCGCGTCAGGCTGCGTTCAAGGGCGGCTTGCCCAAGAGCGCGGGTGCGGTCACGCTGTCCAAGATGTGCGGCTCCGGCATGCGTGCGGCCATGTTTGCACACGACATGCTGCTGGCCGGCAGCCACGATGTGCTGGTTGCCGGGGGCATGGAGAGCATGACCAACGCGCCGCATCTATTGCCCAAGGGCCGCAGCGGCATCCGTATCGGCCACGACCGCGTGATGGACCACATGATGCTTGACGGCCTGGAAGACGCCTACGAACCCGGCCGCTCCATGGGCACGTTTGGTGAAGACTGCGCGGCCAAATACAGTTTCACGCGCGAACAGCAAGACGCCTTTGCCACCGCCAGCGTGAAGCGTGCGCAAGAGACCATTGCCAACGGCGGCTTCAAGGCCGAAATCACGCCGGTGACGGTGAAGACCCGCGCCGGCGAAGTGCAGATCGATATGGACGAAGGCCCCAACAAGATCAAGTTGGACAAGATTCCTTCGCTCAAGGCCGCCTTCAAGAAAGACGGCACCATCACCGCCGCCAGCAGCAGTTCCATCAACGACGGTGCCGCCGCCATGGTGATGATGCGTTCGGGCACCGCCGACCAACTCGGCTGCAAGCCGCTGGCCCGTCTGGTGGCCCATGCCAACCACGCGCAGGAACCCAACTGGTTTGCCACCGCCCCGGTTGGCGCGGTGCAAAAGGTGTTGGCCAAGGCCGGCTGGAAGGCCGAAGACGTGGACCTGTGGGAAGTCAACGAAGCCTTTGCCGTGGTGCCCATGGCGCTGATGGCCGATCTGTCCATTCCGCATGAAAAGGTGAACGTGAATGGCGGAGCCTGCGCGCTGGGTCACCCCATCGGCGCGTCCGGCGCCCGCATCATGGTTACGCTGATCCATGCGCTGAAGGCGCGTGGCCTGAAGCGTGGCGTGGCGACCTTGTGCATTGGCGGTGGTGAAGCCACCGCCGTGGCGCTGGAACTGCTTTGAACGTTCTGCTCATCGGTGCCTCCCGGGGCATAGGCCTGGAACTGGCGCGCCAGTACCTGGACGCGGGCGATCGCGTGATTGCGACCGCGCGCGATCAGGCTGGTCTGGACCTGCTCAAGACCCTGGGTGCCCAGACGATTCAGCTCGACGTCACCAAGCCCGCCAGCATCAGCGGTCTGAGCTGGCGGCTGGATGGCGAGAAGCTCGACGTCGCCATCTATGTGGCCGGGGTGTTTGGCACCGAGAGCGCAAAGTCGCCCCCCACGCAGCAGGCGTTTGACCACATGCTGCACACCAATGTGTTGGGTGCCATGCAGGCCATTCCGCAGGTGGCGCCGTGGGTGGAGGAAGCCGATGGCCAGTTCGCCTTTGTCACCAGCGATTTGGGTTGCATAAGCGAGGCGAGTGGTAGCTACGCCTGGTTGTACCGGACCAGCAAGGCCGCCCTCAACATGGCGGTGGTGGCGGCGCAGCCCGACTACCCGCGTGCCCGCTTCGCACTGATTCACCCCGGCTGGGTAAAGACCGATATGGGCACCGCTGCCGCACCACTGGCAGTCGAAGACAGCGCAGCCGGCATTCGCAACACCCTGCACACTTTGAAGCAACAGGCGCGTCCGGCGCAGGTGCCGTTTGTGCAATGGGACGGAACCGTATTTACGACGTGGTGACACCACACTAACAAAGAAGAGACCAACATGATCCTCACGCAAGACCAGGAAATGATTCGTGACGCGGTGCGCGATTTTGCCCAAGCCGAACTCTGGCCCAACGCCGCCAAATGGGACAAGGAACACACCTTCCCCAAGGAAGTGCACAAGGGGCTGGCAGCGCTCGGTGCCTATGGCATTTGCGTGCCCGAAGAGCTGGGAGGCGCGGGGCTGGACTATCTGACGCTGGCGCTGGTGCTGGAAGAAATTGCCGCGGGCGATGGCGGCACCAGTACGGTGATCAGCGTGACCAACTGCCCGGTGAATGCCATCCTCATGCGCTACGGCAATGCCGCGCAAAAGAAGCAATGGCTGGAACCGCTGGCGCGCGGCGAACTGCTGGGTGCCTTCTGCCTGACCGAGCCGCATGTGGGCAGCGATGCGTCCAGCCTGCGCACCACGGCCGTGAAGGACGGCGACAGCTACGTGATCAACGGCGTCAAGCAGTTCATTACCAGCGGCAAAAATGGCGATGTGGCCATCGTGATTGCGGTGACCGACAAGGGCGCCGGCAAGAAGGGTATGAGCGCCTTTATCGTGCCCACCAAGGCGCCGGGCTATGTGGTGGCGCGCCTGGAAGACAAGCTCGGTCAGCACAGCAGCGACACCGCGCAGATCAACTTTGACAACTGCCGCATTCCCGTCGAAAACCTGATCGGCAAAGAGGGCGAAGGCTACGGCATTGCACTCGGCGGGCTGGAAGGCGGACGCATTGGCATTGGCGCGCAAAGCGTGGGCATGGCACGCAGCGCGCTGGAAGCGGCGGTCGCTTATGCCAAAGACCGCCAGAGCTTTGGCGCACCCATCTTCAACCACCAGGCGGTGGGCTTCCGCCTGGCCGAATGCGCCACGCAAATTGAGGCGGCACGCCAACTCATCTGGCACGCTGCGAGCTTGCGCGATGCCGGCCGACCCTGCCTGAAAGAGGCCGCGATGGCCAAGCTGTTTGCCAGCGAGATGGCCGAGCGCGTGTGCAGCGCTGCCATCCAGACGCTGGGCGGCTACGGCTATGTGAGCGACTTCCCGGTGGAACGCATCTACCGCGACGTGCGGGTGTGCCAGATTTACGAAGGCACCTCCGACGTGCAGAAGATCATCATCCAGCGCGCACTGGCGTGAGTCCGGGGACCATGGACGTTCGCGCATTGCTGCACGGCATCCACGTCTTTGAGCGTGGTTGGCTGTCCAGCAACAACATACTCATCACCGGGGAATCCGGTACGGCCCTGATCGACAGCGGTTACTGCACGCATGCGGAGCAAACGCTGTCGCTGGTGGAGGCGGCACTGCAGGGGCGGCCGCTCGACACACTCATCAACACGCATTTACACAGCGACCACTGCGGTGGCAATGCCGCCCTGCAGGCGCGCTACCCGGCGCTGCAAACCCTGATTCCCCCGGGTCATGCGAAAGCGGTGCAAGCGTGGGATGCGCAGACGCTGGGCTATATCCCCACCGGGCAGAACTGCCCGCGCTTCACCTTTGCTGCGGCTCTGCAACCGGGCGCAGAAATGCAGTGGGGCGACAGCCGATGGCAGGTGCATGCCGCGCCGGGGCACGACACGCATTCGGTCGTTCTGTTTCAGCCGGAGCGGCGGGTTCTGGTGTCGGCTGATGCCCTGTGGGAGCGCGGCTTTGGCGTGGTGTTTCCAGAGCTCGACGGGGTGCATGCCTTTGACGAAGTGGCCGCCACGCTGGACTTGATCGAGCGCCTGCGACCCGCGCTGGTGATTCCCGGCCACGGCGCGCTGTTTGCCGACGTTACCGAAGCGCTGGCCCGCGCGCGGCAGCGGCTGGAAGGCTTTGTGCGCAGCCCCGAAAAGCATCTGTTGCACGCGGCCAAGGTGCTGCTCAAGTACAAGCTGCTGGAGTTCCAGCAGATTACGCGCGCCGACCTGCAAGCCTGGATGGAAGCCACCCCCTATTGCATGTCCCTCGCGCGGAGTTGCTTCCCGCAGGCCAGCGCTGCCGAGGCGTTCGATGCGCTGTTGCAAGATCTGGTGCGCGCGGGGGCCGCCAGCCAGACCGGCGACATGGTTCACAACGCTTAAACCCCACAACACAAGGAAACTCTCATGCCCATTACCAAAGGATTCCGCGCCCTCGTCGACGAGGCCATGGCGCAGGTTAAAACCTATTCAGTCGCCGACGTGCAAGCCCGCATGGGCGACGCCAACGTGCAGATCGTGGACATCCGCGACGTACGTGAACTGACCGACGGCACCGTGGTCGGCGCGTACCACGCACCGCGCTGCATGCTCGAATTCTGGGTGGACCCCGAGTCGCCGTACCACAAGAAGATTTTTGCCGACGAGAGCAAAGAGTTCATCCTGTTCTGCGGCGCCGGCTGGCGCAGCGCGCTGGCAACCAAAACCCTGCAGGACATGGGCATGACCAACGTGGCGCATATCGATGGCGGCTATGCCGAGTGGGTCAAGCAAGGCGCCCCCACTGAAACGCTGGAGCAACAAAAGGCCAAGCGCGCCGCCAAGGCATGAAGACACTGGCCGCATCCGCGCCGTGTCCGTGTGGCCGTCCGGCTGGGCCGGGCAAAGCCGCCAAGCCATTGGCCTTTGGCGACTGCTGCGGACGCTGGTTGGACGGCGGTGCGGTGCCGCCCGATGCCGAGTCGCTGATGCGCTCGCGTTACAGCGCCTTTGTGCTGGAGCGTGCACCCTATTTGTTGCAAAGCTGGGCCGCCGGCCATCGCCCGGCCAGCATTGCATTTGACGAGGGCGTGAAATGGCTGGGGCTGGAGGTACGAAGCCATCAGCCCACCGGCGAGACCACCGCCGAAGTTGAATTTGTCGCTCGGCAAAAGCCCGTCCATGGCCCGGCTGTGCGCCTGCATGAGCGCAGCCGCTTTCTGCTGGAGCAGGGCCACTGGTTGTATGTGGACGGGGATGCACTATGAGATTTGAGGCGGTGCTGTTCGATTGCGATGGCGTGCTGGTGGACTCGGAATCCATCACCTGCGGCGTGCTGCGCGACATGCTGGAGGAGCAAGGCTGGAGCATGACGCTGCAGCAGTGCATGGACTTCTTTATTGGCAAGATGGTGTCCGACGAGCGACAGCGCATTGAGCACGAAACCGGCAAGCCCTTCACGCAGGAGTGGGCAGCCGAATTTCGGGCGCGACGCAACGAGGCGCTGGAAACCCGCATCGAAGCCATTCCGAACATTCACACCACCGTGCAGCAAATTTTTGATGCCACGCAAGGGCGTATTGCCTGCGCCTCGGGGGCCGACCGCTTCAAGGTGGAACTGATGCTGCGCAAGGTGGGGCTGCTCAAGCACTTTGAGGGCCGCATCTTCAGCGGCCACGAAACACCCCGCTCCAAGCCCTTCCCCGATGTGTACCTGGCCGCCGCAACGGCCTTGGGTGTGCCTGCCAGTCGCTGCGCCGTGGTGGAGGACACGCTGGTGGGGCTGCAGGCAGGAGTCGCTGCCGGGGCGGTCGTGTTTGCCTACGTGCCACAGGGCGATGGCCAATTGTTTCTAAATGCTGGCGCGCGCGCAGTGCTCAGCAACATGGCGGACTTGCCCGCACTGCTTTCCTAAGTACACCGTCCTCGCGTCTGTCGGGTGGAGTTTCAACACACTCTTGGTGTGAACGAATTCACCTGGCCGGCCGCTGTGAAAGCGCTGCGCTGCAGTATTGCTACAAAGGCTTACAAATACACCTACCAGTATCACGCACCGATTCCTAGAATGGTTCTGAGGTCTTTCAAAGAGTAATCAGAACCGAGGTGGAATATGAAAAAAGTTGGACTACTTTGTGCATGGTTGATGGTTGCCGGAGCCAGTGGGCCGGCGTTAGCCGAGGTGGGGCAGCCGGGGCGTTTGCTGGCTTCCAATTGCTTCCAGTGCCATGGCACCAACGGTCGGGGCTCTGCCTTTGACCCTGTCGCTGGATTGTCCGCATCGGAGACCTATAAAAAGCTCAAGGAAATGCAGCTTGGCAATGAGGGCAACGGCATCATGCCCCGCCACACCATGGTCTATACCGATGCGCAGTTACAGCAGATAGCGTACTGGTTCGCATCGCAGAAATAACCAGCCAAGGAAAAGGAAAAATATCATGGACCGTAGAAATTTTCTGGCCAGTGCCGGAGTAGGTTTGGGTGGTAGTTTGCTGAGCGCCTGTGGTGGCGGTGGGACTTCCGGATTGGATGTGGCGGGCGTATCAGCAACGCCGCAAGCAGCGGCGTTTCGCGCCGTCGGTACAGCACCTCTTCCACGGGTCATTGTGATCGGTGGTGGTATGGGTGGTGCCACGGTGGCCAAGTACCTGCGGCTGTGGGGCAATGCGATCAGCGTGACCCTGATCGAAAGAGCCTCCAGTTACCAGTCCAACATCATGAGTAGTCTGGTGCTCAGTGGCCAGCGCACCATGAGCAGCCTGACCTACTCCTACGATACATTGAAGAGCAAGTACGGTATCAAAGTGGTGGTGGGCGATGTGAAGTCGGTTGATCCGATCAAAATGAGGGTTACGTTGGCCAATGGCGACTTCCTGGATGCCGAACGGATTGTGATCGCCCCCGGCATCGACTTTGATCCCGTGGCCGGTCTGGGTACGTCCGAACGCATGCCCCATGCGTGGAAGGCAGGTGGCCAGACTACATTGCTGGCCAAGCAACTCGCAGCCATGCCAAGCGGCGGTCGCGTGATCCTTACGATCCCCAAGACACCTTATCGTTGCCCCCCCGGACCGTACGAGCGGGCTTGTCTGGTGGCCGACTGGCTGCGCGTCAATAAGCCGGGCTCCAAGTTGTTCGTGCTGGATGCCAACGCGGACATCGTCGTGGAACGTGACAACTTTATGGGCGCCTTCCTGGGCATCCATGGCAATGTGATTGAGTACGTGCCAAACGCCGATGTAACACAGGTGGATCCCGCCACCATGCAGTTGAACACCACGGCAGGAAATTTCCGCGGCGACGTGATCAATCTGATACCCCGCCAGCGGGCCGGATCCCTGATCACCACCTTGGGACTGAACAATGCGACCGATGGGCGCTTTGCCGGCGTCAACGGCCTGACCTATGCCAGTACGGTTCCGGGCTTTGAAAAGGTGCACATCATTGGGGATGCCAGCGCGACGGTTCAGCCCAAGGCGGGCCACATTGCCAATCAGGAGGCCAAGGTCTGCGCGGACGCGATCAGCCGCATCTTTGCGGGAATGGACCCGGACCCGGCACCGGTTACCAATTCGGCCTGCTTCTCAACCATCACGATGCGAGAGGCATCCTGGTTGTCGGCCGGATACCAATATGACATTGGCACAGCCGCAATGAAGTTGGTTCCCGCCAGCTTCGGCGCATCGGAAGGTTGGTCGGCCAACAACTTTGATCAGATGAACAACTGGTTCAAGTCGCTCATGTTGGACTCGTTTGCCTGAGCCCCCGGCGCAACGCGCAAGCAACTGTTCGTGCGGACTGCGTTGCGCTCGATTTACGAGCGCAACGCATCCGGCGTCGTCCCCGTCCAGGTTTTGAACGCGCGGATAAAGCTCTTCTCATTCTTGAACCCCACGGCCTCGGCAATCTGCTTTAAAGGCTTGCCGCTACGGTGCAGCAGGGTCAGCGCCTGCTCGCGGCGCACCGCGTCCTTGAGTTGTTGCAGGCTGCTGCCTTCTTCCTTGAGTTGCCGGTGCAGCGTGCGCTCGGACAGGTGCAGGCGCGCCGCAATGTCGTAGGCATTGCGGGACTGCTCCGGAAACTGGGCCAGCGTCTGCCGCACGGTCTCCACCAGCAAGCGGTCGCGCCGGTAGGGGCGCACGGTGAGCAGCAGGGCGCGCTGCAGCATGCGGCGCATGGCAGCCTCATCGCGGCGCACCGGCAGGTTGAGGTAACCCGCATCAAACTGCAGGCTGTTGTGCTCGGCCTTGAAGGTGCAGGGCCCGTCAAACAACACGCTGTAACTGTCTGCGTGGGGTGGCGGGGCGTAGCGCAGGCTTGTGTGCAGCAGCGGAATGCGCGAGTCGGTCAACCAGCAAGCCACGCCCAGCGCGTTGCGCAGCACCGAGACGATGCAGAACTCGCGCAGCACGCCCAGATCGGCGTTCTCAACCAGCTCCAGCGTGGCGACGCCTGCATCTTCCAGCACCCGTAGGCTGATGGTTCCGGTGAGCAGGCCGTGGTGGCGGCACCAGCGCTTGAGTGCCACACCCAGCGACGGGGCGGTGAGCGAGGCGCGAATCAGCATGCCGTAACTGCCCCAGGGCAGTGGCCGCTCAAACCAGCCCAGGGCCTCGTCGTCCAATTCCCGCATGGCGGCCTCGGACGCCTGCTCGAATTGCAGCGCTGTGATGCGGGTTGTGCTGCTGTGCAGCAAGTTTGGCGTAATTTGTGCCGCGTTCAGCATCCCTGCCGGACTCATTCCGCGCCGCTCATAGGCTACCGCCATCGCTTGCACAAAGGCAATCGGTGTCTCGGCGCGCACGCGCGGCGGGGTGGCAGAAAGGGGCGATGCAGGTAAAGCCATGGCAGCCATGATTGTGGCAGGATTTGCAACCGCAGTGGCGTGCACAAGGAGCCAAGCCGGCCTATGCTCGCGCTTTTGTGTTTGCGCCAACGAAGGATTGCGATATGCCCGCTCTGGAATCCAAGCTCAACCCGCGTTCTGCGGAGTTCGCCGCCAATGCCGCTGCCATGCGTGCGGTGGTGGACGACCTGAACCGCCAAACCGACAAGGCCGCCATGGGCGGTGGCGAAGCCGCCCGCGCCAAGCACACGGCGCGCGGCAAGCTGCTGCCGCGCGACCGCGTGGCCATGTTGCTCGACCCCGGTACGCCGTTTTTGGAGCTCTCGCCCCTGGCGGCGATGGGCATGTACCCGGACCGCGATGGTTCCGACAGCGCGCCCAGCGCCGGGGTGATTGCCGGCATTGGCCGCGTCAGTGGTGTGGACTGCATGATTGTCTGCAACGACGCCACCGTGAAGGGCGGCACCTATTACCCGATGACGGTCAAAAAGCACCTGCGTGCGCAGGAAGTGGCCGCGCAAAACAACCTCACCTGCGTTTATCTGGTGGACTCGGGCGGTGCCAATCTGCCGAACCAGGACGAAGTGTTTCCGGACCGCGACCACTTTGGCCGCATCTTCTTCAACCAGGCCAACATGAGCGCGCAGGGCATTGCGCAAATCGCGGTGGTGATGGGCAGTTGCACGGCGGGCGGTGCCTATGTGCCGGCCATGAGCGACGAGACCATCATCGTCAAGAACCAGGGCACCATTTTTCTGGGCGGCCCGCCGCTGGTGAAGGCCGCTACCGGCGAGGTAGTGAGCGCGGAAGACCTGGGCGGTGGCGACGTGCACACCCGCCTTTCGGGTGTGGCCGATCACCTGGCGCAAAACGACTTGCACGCCCTGTCGCTGGCACGCGAAGCAATTGCCAACCTCAACAAGAACAAGGCCGTACCCACCAGTACGCAAGCCCCGGTGCCGCCGAAGTACGCGGCCGAAGAACTCTACGGCGTGATCCCCACCGACACGCGCAAGCCCTTCGATGTGCGCGAGATCATTGCCCGCATCGTCGATGGCTCGGAGCTGCACGAATTCAAACCCCGTTTTGGCACCACGCTGGTCTGCGGCTTTGCCCATATCGAAGGCATGCCGGTCGGCATCATTGCCAACAACGGCATTCTGTTCAGCGAGTCAGCGCTCAAGGGCGCGCACTTTATCGAGCTGTGCTGCCAGCGCAAGATTCCGCTGGTGTTCCTGCAGAACATCACCGGCTTTATGGTCGGTCGCAAGTATGAAAACGAAGGCATCGCCCGCAACGGCGCCAAGATGGTGACGGCTGTGGCGACCGCTGCGGTGCCGAAGTTCACCATCATCATTGGCGGCAGCTTTGGTGCCGGCAACTACGGCATGTGCGGCCGCGCTTACAGCCCGCGCTTCTTGTGGATGTGGCCGAACGCGCGCATCAGCGTCATGGGCGGCGAGCAGGCCGCCAGCGTCCTGGCCACCGTCAAACGTGACGGCATCGAAGCCAAGGGCGGTGCCTGGAGCAAGGAAGAAGAAGAAGCCTTCAAAGCCCCGGTGCGCCAGCAATACGAAGTGCAGGGCCACCCCTACTACGCCACCGCCCGCCTGTGGGACGACGGCATCATCGACCCCGCCGACACGCGCCGGGTGCTGGCGCTGGGGCTATCCGCGTCGCTGAATGCCCCTATCCCTGACACCAAGTTTGGCGTGTTCCGTATGTAATGTGTATGATTTTGCATTTTCATACACATTGATGAGGCAAGCATGCGAACCAATATTGAAATCGACGACAAGCTCATGGAAGCCGCAATGGCGACGGGCAAGTTCAAGACCAAGCGCGAGGCGGTGGAAGAGGGCTTGCGCATGATCAAGCGCCGCAGGGCCTATGACGCCTTGTTGGCCGCCCGAGGCACCTTGCACTGGGACGATTCGGACGAAGGCTGGGCGCAGTGGCGCGCGCAGCAGGCCTTGCAGGCACATGAGGCCGAACCCGCGCCTTATGTACCTGCGGTGCCGACCGTGGCGGAAGCTGCAGTCAAAAAGGCACCCGCCCGTGCGGCCAAGACCCCATCCGCCAAGCGAGGTCCAAGCAAGTGATTTTGGTCGACTCTAGCGTCTGGATTGATTACTTTCGCGGCACCAGCAACCGACCGGTGGAGCAACTCGTCGCCTGGCTACAGGGCGGCGATGCCACGGTGGACTTGGGTGTGGCCGACCTGGTGGTGTTTGAGGTGATGCGCGGTTTCGCATCAATCAAAGAGCAGCGGCGCGCCAGAGACCTGTTGCTGGCGCTGGATGTGGTGGAGATCGGTGGCCTGGATAACGCCTTGCTGGCTGCCGAGCACTACAGCGCTTTGCGTGCGCAGGGCTACACGGTGCGCAGCCCGATTGACGTGTTGCTGGCAAGTTACTGCATCGCGCATGGGCACATGTTGTTGCACCGCGATGCTGATTTTGATGTGATGGCCGCCCTGCGCGGATTGCGGGTTGTGCCGCACTAATTTCTACGACTGGAAACGACGATGTTCAAAAAAATCCTGATTGCAAATCGTGGCGAGATCGCCTGCCGTGTCGCCGCCACCGCCGCCCGCATGGCCATCCGCAGCGTCGCCGTGTACTCAGACGCCGACGCCGGCGCCAAGCATGTGCAGGCCTGCGATGAGGCCGTGCACATCGGCGGCAGCGCGCCCAAGGACAGTTACCG
>ERZ1034361.993-NODE-993-length-16424-cov-5.101915_pt1 | contig 16424 bp, 10 predicted proteins | sample MGYA00520617_ERZ1034361 | MGnify/ENA primary metagenome ERZ1034361 (study PRJEB33736, sample SAMEA104284507) | Azolla filiculoides | biome: Urban; feature: Water surface; material: Ditch water | place: Netherlands | collected 2015-10-28 | depth 0-0.1 m ... | reverse complement strand
GCATCTGATAGAAACCTGCGACATCAAGCCGCATCAGGTCGCCGCTATTACCTTTACCAATAAGGCCGCGCTGGAAATGTCGGAGCGGATCGCCAAGCGCATGGGCAAGCAGCCCAAAGGCCTGACGATTGCCACCTTCCACTCGCTGGGTTTGCGCATGGTGCGCGAAGAGGCCAAAACGCTGGGCTACAAGCCCAGTTTCTCGATTTTTGATTCGGCCGATTGTCTGGGCATTATTAATGAGCTGAGCGGCACAACGGACAAGGCCAAGCTGCGCTGGTTGCAGACGACAATTTCGCTCTGGAAAAATGCACTACTTAGCCCGGTGCAGGCTGCCGAAGCGGCCAAGGACGAAGAAGAGGCCGTGGCAGCTCGGGTTTATCGTGATTATGCCAATGCGCTGCACGCCTATCAGGCGGTGGATTTTGATGATCTGATCCGCCTGCCAGTGACGCTGTTACAGGACAACGCCGAGATTCGCCAGAAGTGGCAGGATAAGTTCCGCCATATTCTGGTGGATGAATATCAGGATACGAATACAGCGCAGTACAAGCTGCTGCAACAGCTCACCGGGGTGCGTGCCTCGTTTACCGCGGTGGGTGATGATGATCAGGCCATTTATGGCTGGCGCGGTGCGGATGTGGAGAACCTGCGTCGCCTCACGGAAGACTTCCCGCAGCTCAAGGTGATCAAGCTGGAGCAGAACTACCGCTCGACGGGCAAGATTCTGGAGGCGGCCAATACGCTGATCCAGAATAATCCGAAGCTTTTTGCCAAGTCATTGTGGTCGGAGCACGGCCCGGGCGCCAACATTAATGTGATTGCCTGTGCCGAAGGTGAGGCCGAAGCCGAAACGGTGGTGATGAAGCTGCAAGGCCATCGTTTCGAGAATCGTGCGAAATTCTCCGACTACGCCATTTTGTATCGCAGCAACCATCAGGCACGGGTGTTTGAGCAGGCACTACGCCAGCAACGTATTCCATACGTGCTGTCGGGTGGCCAATCGTTCTTCGACAAGGCCGAAATCAAAGACCTGTTGGCGTACCTGCGTTTGCTGGTCAACGATGACGATGACCCTGCCTTTATTCGTGCGGCCACCACGCCGCGCCGGGGTATTGGTAATCAGACGCTGGCAGTGCTGGGGCGTTATGCCGCCGAGCGCCAGATCTCATTATTCGCCGCTTTGTTTGAAGAGGGTTTTGCCGCGCAGGCGAATAGCCGCGTGGTGCAGCCGCTGCGCGAGTTTGGTGAGTTCATTAATCGCTTTCAGTGGCGTGCCCAGCGTGAATCGGCAGCGGATGTGTTTCCGGACATTCTGGCGGCGATCGACTACGAAAACTGGTTGTACGATCAGGAAGAAGCACGTACGGCCGAAACCCGTTGGGCTAACGTGCAGGAGTTTCACGCCTGGATTACCAAGAAGAGTGATGACGACGGCAAAACTCTGGCCGAGATTGTGCAGACCATGGCGCTGATGTCGTTACTGGAACGTCGAGACCAGGGGGATGATTACGATGCCGTGCAGCTTTCAACGCTGCATGCGGCGAAGGGGTTGGAGTTTGGCCACGTGTTTCTGGTGGGCGTTGAAGAAAATATTCTGCCGCACCGCGAGTCGCAAGAGGCTGAGAAGCTGGAAGAAGAACGCCGCCTGATGTACGTGGGTATTACGCGGGCGCAGCGCAGCCTGCATGTCACCTGGTGCGAGAAGCGTCGCCAGGGTAAAGAGTTGGTGCCGTGTGAACCTTCCCGCTTTATTCAGGAGATGGGTTGCGAGACGTCTTCGTCCGCGAGCAAAACCATTGCGGATAAATCAACGTCGGCCAACAAGCTGGATTTTCTGAAAGCCATGCTGCAGAAAAATAACCCGGGCGATCTCGTCGACTAATCAACTGGCGGCTAAAAAAAAGGGACGCCGTGGCGTCCCTTTGTCTTGGTGCGGTTTGAACTTACTTCGAACCGTCTACCATGTACTGAACGGCTGCCTTAACTTCATCATCGCTCAGGCTGGCTGCGCCACCACGAGCGGGCATGCCCTTGAAACCATTGATTGCGTGGTTGTTCAGTGTGGCTATGCCCTGGCCAATGCGACCGCCCCAGGCACCCTTATCGCCAAACTTCGGTGCGCCCATCACGCCAGCGCCGTGGCAACCAGCACAAACGGTGTTGTAAACGGTCTTGCCGTCTTTAACACCACCAGCACCGCCGCCGGCTTGCATTTCGATTTTAGCAACGGGCGCAATGCGCGATTCAACATCATCACCATTGCCCACGGCATCGGATTTGCCTTTGCCGCTCATCGAGAATGGCACAACAACTGCCATGAGAATCACCGCGATAGCGATGGAGAGATACATTAACTTGCTGCTAGGATTCTTGTCGGCCATGATCGTTCCTGTGCGCGAAAAATAAATGGGCGTAATTCTTTAATTATAACGGGAACTAAATCGCTTGGGGGCGGCTTCCATTGATTTTAACGATTCTGAATTTTTGCCAATGTTCGGAACATTCTACCCAAATCGTGGTTAAAACTTGAGCAAAACTAGGGCGCAAAAGACAAAAGGCTTTCAAAGAGTATCCTCTCTGAAAGCCTTCTAAAAACTGGCGTGCCCGACACGATTCGAACGTGCGACTTCCACCTTCGGAGGGTGGCACTCTATCCAACTGAGCTACGGGCACATCAAGATCCGTATTATAGCTGCATGGAACAGACTCTATTGAATCCCTTGTTGGCATTATCAGGCGGGTACCTAGTGCTGAGCTAGTTAACAAGTGCCGCCCAGCGTCAACAATCTTGTGTCCCAAGAGAAGCTATCCGTTAGCTTTACGGAAATAGCCCTTCTGCTACACGCCGTAAAGATGAAGATGCTTTCCGTCTGACTGGCACATTAGTTGAAATTGAATATAGGGTTCAGATGGTAATGGCACCATCTTGGGGACAATATCCCAATCGCGCACCAGTGGCGTGCGGAAATTTCCTCTTAATTGGATCCACGCTCGCTTTCGGCACACAAAATTTTCTGTCAGAGCCTGCAATACTGGCACGATTCTTGTATTGATCTACTTGTAGCCCATCAGGATTTACGAGGAAGATCATGTTTGACGAAATGTTGCTAGAAAACGGTTCGGTACGTCCACATTACCAAGGTTTTGAGACCTGGAAGTCTGCACGCGAATCCGGTTACCTGGAAGCCAAGAAAGCGGAGGCCGACCACCTATTCCGGCAAGTTGGCATTACATTTTCCGTATATGGTGACGATGTTGGCACTGAACGGCTGATTCCATTTGATTTAGTGCCGCGCATTATTCCTGCAGCGCATTGGGCTCGACTGGAGAAGGGTCTGGCTCAACGCGTTCAGGCGTTGAACCTCTTTTTAAAAGATGTTTACGGCCGCGGTGACATTCTTCGGGCCGGCATCATCCCAGCCAATCGGGTACTAGGTAACACGCAGTTTCGTAAAGAAATGCTCGATCTGAATGTGCCATCAGGGATCTACTCCATGATTGCCGGGATTGATCTTGTGTGTGTTGGCGAAGACGAGTGGTACGTGCTGGAAGACAATCTCCGAGTGCCGTCAGGGGTCTCCTACATGCTAGAGAACCGCAAGATGATGATGCGGCTCTTCCCAGATTTATTCAGTGCGCACCGGATTGCACCTGTAGCCCACTATCCAGATCTGCTATTAGAAACGTTACGCCAGGGAGCTCCTGATGCACAGGATGACCCAACGGTCGTGGTGCTTACCCCTGGCTTGTATAACTCTGCGTACTTTGAGCATGCATTCCTTGCGCAGCAGATGGGTGTTGAGCTCGTCGAAGGTAAAGATCTGGTTGTCGAAGATGACACGGTCTTTATGCAAACCACCCATGGGAAGAAACGTGTCGATGTTATTTACCGCCGGATTGATGATGACTATCTCGACCCGGAGGTATTCAACAAGGATTCGATGCTTGGCGTACACGGTTTAATGCGTGCTTATCGTGCAGGCCGTGTCACGCTGGCAAATGCTGTAGGTACAGGAGTTGCTGATGACAAGTCGATTTATCCCTACGTTCCGGAAATGATCCGCTTCTACCTAGGCCAGGAACCGATTCTGCACAATGTTCCGACTCACATCTGTTCAGAGGCTGATTCTCTTAAATACGTTCTCGACAACCTGGAAAAACTGGTCGTTAAAGAGGTGCATGGTGCTGGCGGTTACGGGATGTTGATCGGGCCTGCTGCATCCAAAGCCGAGATCGCCGATTTTCGTACCAAGCTCATTGCTCAGCCAGATGCTTATATCGCGCAACCTACGTTGTCGCTATCGACATGTCCAACGATGGTAGAACAAGGTATCGCGCCTCGTCATATCGACTTGCGCCCCTTTGTTCTTAGCTCACCAAGCGGTATTCGTATGGTACCTGGCGGTCTCACCCGGGTGGCACTCAAAGAAGGGTCTCTGGTGGTTAACTCGTCGCAAGGTGGTGGCACCAAAGACACTTGGGTTGCCGCCGATTAATCACCTTTGAATGTTCTTTACAGCCGTAAAACCTTAAGGAAGTCTCATGCTTTCCCGCACCGCTGATAGTCTGTACTGGATGGCACGCTACACCGAGCGTGCCGAAAACACGGCCCGATTGATCGATATCGGTCTGCAACAATCGCTGTTGCCTGGTCAACAACGCGAAGCACAAGCCAGCCTTGCTGGCATGCTGGGCCTCGCCGAATTGTTGCCCATCTATCAGAAAAAATTTGGTGATGTTGATCCGGAGTCTGTCATTCGATTTATGGTACTTGACGAAGAAAACCCATCATCCATATGGTGCAGCCTGCGCAACGCCCGAGAAAACGCCCGTGCTGTACGTGGTCAGATTACTACCGGCATGTGGGAGACGATAAATGCGACCTGGCTAGAGTTTCTCCAACTGTGCGATGAAGACTTGCCGCTCACAGAGTCGGGAAAGTTCTTTGAGTGGGTGCAGATGCGATCCCATCTCTCACGGGGCATTACAATTGGCACCATGTTCAAAGACGAGGCTTTCCGCTTCGTTCGGCTTGGTACATTTATTGAACGCGCTGACAGCACTGCCCGCATGATAGATCTGCGCTTTCATCATATTGAAACGATGGATGCCAAGTCTGGCGCACTGGATCCTGATGATCCTGAGTTTGCCGTCCGTGAGTTCTACCATTGGGAAGCTGTGCTGCGCTCCTTGTCAGCGTTTGAAGCGTACCGAAAGGTTTATCGGGATACCATCAATGGCTCTCGTGTTGCCGAGCTACTGATCCTTAATCCGGACGTGCCACGTTCAATCGCCGCCTGCATCAACGAGGTGGTTGAAAACCTCAAAAATGTCGGCAATGGCAACTCAGCTGAAACTCGCCGGCGCGCAGGCAAATTAGCAGCAAGGCTACGGTATTTAACACTTGAGGAAATTTCCATTGAAGGTTTACATCTCTGGCTGACTAAATTACTCGGTGATATTGATGATCTAGGCGTTAGAATTCGACAAGATTTCTTGGTTCTCTGACGTTTACTGATTACATATGACTTACTGCGTAGCTTTGCGGCTCAATGCCGGCCTTGTGTTTTTATCTGATGCCCGTACGAATGCGGGAATTGATCAGATCAGCACTTTCCGCAAGATGAGCTTGGTCGAACGACCGGGTGATCGTGTCATTGTGATGATGTCAGCCGGCAATCTCGCGATTACACAAGCTGTTCGCCAGGTGCTTGCTGAAAACATGGAGCACGAAAAAGGCTTGCTCGCAGCCGAAAGCATGTATGACGTTGCCCAAAGAGTCGGTGACGCAGTACGTTTTGTCCACCAACGCGATGCCAAAGCGCTGGCTCAATTTGGTATCGACTTCAATTGTAGTTTGATCGTGGGCGGCCAAATTGGCAAAGAACGATGCCGCATTTTCGAGGTGTATTCGGCGGGCAATTTCATTGAATGCGCCGAAGAAAAACCGTATCTTCAGATTGGGGAATCTAAGTACGGCAAGCCAATTCTCGACCGGGTTATTCGTCCCGAAACCGCTTTGGGCGATGCAGCTAAATGCGCTTTGGTCTCTATGGATTCAACGCTGCGCTCTAACCTATCCGTTGGCTTACCTCTAGATATGCTAGTTTATAAGACTGACACACTTGAAATTACCCACTTTACACACATCGATTCAACCAATGTCTATTTCAACAGCATTCATGATCTATGGGGCGAGAAGTTGAAAGAAGTGTTCAGTGCGCTGCCCAATCCCGTATGGGCGGAAACCAGTGCTGAAGAGGCACGATTAGTGTCTTTGCGCGTAGGCAATTCGATGGAAACGCGACCAACGCATCCAATTCAAACGCTGGCAGGGCAACAGTAAACATTCATCCTTTGTTCTAGACGTCATTGCATCGATTTGGCACAGCTTTTGCGTAACAGAAAGTGTCTCATGACATCTTCGGAGTTGCGCCGTGTCCATCCATGTTGCACTAAACCACGTTACCCACTATCACTATGACCGCCTTATTAGCTTGGGGCCACAGATTATTCGTCTGAGACCTTGTGCTCATGCGAGAACACGTATTCTCAGTTATTCGATGAAGGTGACTCCGGGTGAGCACTTCATTAACTGGCAGCAAGACCCACAAGCAAACTATCTGGCGCGCCTGGTATTCCCGGAAAAGACCACTGAGTTTCGTATTGAAGTAGATTTTGTTGCCGAAATGGCCGTACACAATCCTTTCGACTTTTTTCTTGAACCGCGCGCTGAAGAATTTCCATTTTCGTACCCCGGTGAGCAGGCCATCGAGCTACAACCTTACCGGGCTTGCATGACCCCGCGCCCACAGTTAAATGCATATTTGAGAAGTATCCCCTACAAAAAGGTGCGCACCATTGATTTTCTGGTTGGATTAAACCAGCGTATTCATAACGACATCCGTTACACCATTCGTATGGAGCCCGGTGTACAGACACCGGAAGAAACCCTCACTAAGCGATCAGGTTCCTGCCGTGACTCGGCATGGTTAATGGTGCAAGTAGCACGCCATATGGGTCTGGCTGCGCGTTTTGTATCTGGCTATTTGATTCAGCTAGCCCCCGATATCAAATCACTGGACGGCCCATCGGGTCCAGAAATCGATTTTACGGACCTTCATGCCTGGTGCGAAGTGTATCTGCCTGGTGCAGGATGGATAGGCCTCGATCCTACGTCGGGGCTATTGGCCGGCGAAGGCCATATTCCTGTTGCCTGTTCGCCCGATCCGGGTTCTGCATCGCCAGTGACTGGGGCAATCGATAAGTGCGAATGCGAGTTTGAGCATAGCATGAGCGTTTCTCGCATCTGGGAAGCGCCTAGAGTTACCAAACCGTATAGCGATGAGGCTTGGTTAGAAATTGACGCTGTTGGGGAACAGGTTGACCTTGATTTGCAGCACTTAGATGTGCGGCTGACTCAAGGTGGTGAACCTACGTTCGTATCCGTCGATGATCGCGATGGTGCCGAATGGAACACCGAGGCGATGGGGCCTACCAAGCGGATCCTGAGCGCCTCTTTGCTCGATAAGTTGCGTGCTGAGTATGCACCTTCTGGCTTGCGGCACTACGGCCAGGGCAAGTGGTACCCAGGTGAACAATTACCGAGATGGTCGCTCAATATATTCTGGCGTAAAGATGGTGATCCGCTCTGGGTAAATCCTGCTCTGGTAGCCGATGAGTCTTTAGACTATGGCGTTTCTGCCGAAGATGCAGGCATTTTCTTGCGGGGCGTTGCCGAAAGACTTGGGGTTTTGCCTAAATGGGTTTTTCCGGCTTTTGAAGACGTTTGGTATTACTTATGGCGCGAGCGTCGTCTTCCTGAAAACGTGGACCCATTCGACGCGCGTCTCGATGATGAACTGGAACGTGATCGTCTGCGCAAAGTTTATACGCAAGGTCTAGACAAGACGATCGGTCAGGTACTACCCATTACCCGCAATGTAGCCGGACCCGGTTGGCAAAGCGGACCTTGGTTTCTACGTGACGAACGTTGCTATTTAATTCCAGGCGATTCGCCTATTGGTTACCGTTTGCCTCTGGATTCCCAACCCTGGGTCAGCCGTGGTGAATTTCCTTATGTGAATCCCGAGGACCCCAGCACAGATAAAAGAGCGCTCCCCTCGCATGCCCAGCTTCGCCTTCGCGTTGGCGAAACGACAAAATCCGTATCAGAAAAGAATTTATTGAGCAGAACAGGTCGAGGCATCAGTAGCAATCCAAGTGATGTCCTGAAAAAACCGGCCATGTTTGAATCTGCCGCCTGGATTACACGCACCTTTATGTGTGCTGAACCAAGAAATGGAAAACTGTACATTTTCATGCCGCCCACAACCTGCCTTGAGGATTACCTTGAAGTCCTTGCAGCGGTTGAAGCCACGGCCGAAGACATGGGCTTACCCGTGATTATCGAGGGCTATGAGCCGCCACGCGATCCCCGTCTTACTGTTTTGCGCGTAACACCAGATCCTGGGGTGATCGAAGTAAATGTTCAACCCGCTGCGAGCTGGCCTGAGCTGACCAAACACACGAACTTTCTTTATGAAGCAGCGCATCAAACCCGCCTTTCTACCGAAAAGTTTATGGTTGATGGACGCCACACTGGCACCGGTGGCGGGAATCACTTTGTGCTTGGCGGTGCTACGCCTTCAGATTCGCCCTTTTTAAGGCGGCCGGATTTACTCGCCAGCATGGTGGCTTATTGGCATAACCATCCGACCTTATCCTATCTGTTTTCCGGATTATTTATCGGACCTACAAGTCAGGCACCGCGAGTGGATGAGGCTCGCCACGAATCTGTACGCGAGCTTGAAGTCGCTTTTGAAGAAATGCGTCGTCAGCAGACCCTGTTTAACAACGTTCCGCCGTGGGTAGTCGACCGAGCGCTACGCAATCTTCTGGTTGATGTTACGGGTAACACGCATCGTGCAGAATTCTGTATTGATAAGCTGTACTCGCCAGATAGCTCAACAGGCCGCCTAGGCTTACTTGAAATGCGGGCCTTTGAGATGCCACCACATGCCCGCATGAGCCTTGCCCAGCAGTTATTGATGCGGGCTCTAGTAGCACGCTTCTGGAAGACACCTTATCAGCCCTCAAGCCTGATTCGCTGGGGTACTGGACTACATGATCGCTACATGTTGCCACATTTCATCTGGGCTGATCTGAGTGACGTAATTGAAGAGCTCAACCAGTCAGGCTACGCATTCAAGCCAGAATGGTTTGCACCCCATTTTGAATTCCGTTTTCCACATATCGGCGAGATGGATGTTAATAATGTGCGAATGGATATTCGTATGGCTTTAGAACCCTGGCACGTCATGGGTGAAGAAGGCATGCAGGGTGGCACAGTACGCTACGTAGATTCATCACTGGAACGTATACAGGTCAAAGTCAGCGGATTCGTTGAAGGTCGCCATATAGTGACCTGTAATCAAGAAGTTGTCCCATTGCACCCAACGGGTACAAAAGGCGAATTTGTCGCGGGCGTTCGCTATCGGGCTTGGCAGCCGCCCAATTGCCTGCACCCGACGATTGCCGTTCACGCCCCCCTCACCTTCGACTTGGTAGACACGTGGATGCATCGTTCGCTTGGCGGCTGCCAATACCATGTCGCACACCCCGGTGGCCGAAGCTACGATACATTCCCGGTAAACGCCTATGAAGCAGAGGCTCGTCGTCTGGCACGCTTCTTCCGGATCGGTCATACTCCAGGGGAAGTCCGGATTAATCAACAACACCTCAATCCAGATTTTCCGTTTACTCTGGATTTACGTTTATCCTAATTTAGGGCTTAGTTCGCCGAATTTATGAATTCTGTAGCATCAAAGTGCTCTCAATCCCAAACCGCTGGCTCAACACTGCTATCAGGTTACGCCCAGCGCAGTCTGGCCGCAGAGAGGTACGATGAGCTCTGTGAATCGGGTGGTACGACACGACCGCACTGGCAACCTGTTCTGGATTTACTGGGCAGTACACAACCAGCCGAAATCGAGTCACGATTGGCTGTTGCCCAGCAACACATTCGTGATGAAGGCATTACCTACACAATCTATGCCGATCCACAGGGAAAAGACCGCCCCTGGGCGTTGGATGAGTTGCCGCTCGTGTTACCGGGTGACGAGTGGACTGCACTTTCCTACGGTTTAGCTCAACGTGCCCGGTTGTTAAACCGGATTCTTGCTGACCTTTATGGCAGTCAAACACTATTGAAAGAAGGCATTGTTCCTCCCGAAGTGGTCTATGGTGCAGGTGGCTGGCTCCCTGCCGCATTTGGCACACAGGCTCCCGGGAATATTTTCCTTCATAGTTACGCCGCCGATTTGCTCCGTTCGCCAGATGGGCAATGGTGGGTTGTTGCCGATCGGACTCAAGCACCTTCGGGCGCGGGCTATGCACTAGAAAACCGTATGATCATGTCGCGGGCGTTTCCGGAATTATTGTCGACAATGCCAGTCGCAGCGCTGACCGAGTTCTTCTCAGCATTTCGGGAGTCATTGGCACACTACTCACCCTGCGATGGAAAATCACCGCGCATTGTCGTACTGACGCCGGGACCCCTTAACGAGACTTACTACGAACATAGCCTATTAGCGCGCTATCTGGGCTTCCCTTTGGTTGAAGGGGGTGATCTAACCGTACGAGAAGGTTGTGTCTGGCTTAAAACCATTAGCGGCCTTCAACGAGTTCATACCATTCTTCGCCGGCAGGATGATGCTTACTGCGACCCCCTCGAACTACGCAGAGATTCAGCATTAGGCATTGCGGGCCTAGCAGATTGTGCCCGGCGCGGCACGGTGCTCATGGCAAATGCATTGGGAAGTGGTGTCGTTGAATCTGCAGCCTTACAAGGTTTTTTGCCAGCCGCTTGCCGGTTTCTACTCGGAGAAGAGCTTGCCCTGCTGTCCGTAGGGACCTGGTGGTGTGGAGAAACTGCCGCCATGAGTTACGTCCGGGATAACCTGGACGACTTGGTGATTAAGTCTGTACAGGGCATCAGTGATTTTGCCCCGATTTTCGGACAAGACCTGAATTCAGAAGCACGTCGTGGGCTTATCAAACAGATCGAGGCTTGCCCGGATAAATTTGTCGCTCAAGAATGGGTCCGACTTTCACAGGCGCCTGTTTTAAACCGACGTCCGGGGGTATTACAACTAGATGCGCGATCTATAGGCTTGCGTGCTTATGCGGTAGCTACCGAACAAGGGTATGAGATTATGCCCGGAGGGCTCACCCGGGTTGAATCTCATCGGGATGCGCGGGTGGTCTCCATGCAGCGAGGCGGCGCATCGAAAGACACCTGGGTATTGCGCCCCAGTGTCAGCGACGAGCCGCCAATACACGCAACTGAATCTGGGGTCGCTGCCCCGGTTATTCACACCGGTGTGCCGTCGCGCGTTGCAGAAAATCTATTCTGGATGGGGCGCTACACGGAACGGGCCGAAGGAATTGCACGCCTTTTGCGACTTACTTTAAGTGAACGGCTACATTATGCACGTCGCCATGGTGTAGTTGCTTTACATCAACTTGCGTGGTCATACGGCATCATTGTTCTCCCTCCTGGCTGTAAAGATCCTGCTCAGATTTCTGTGGAGTCTCTAATCAGCTGCGCAGCAAACCCATCACACGCGCAGGGGCTATCTCAAACCTTGCAAGAACTCGGGCGCGTTGGATTTTCATTACGTGACAGAATTTCCCATGATCACTGGCGAGCCATGAATCGTCTCGTCAACGATCCAGCAATGTCGCCTGATTTAACGCTTGGACCAACACTGGTCTGGCTCGATCGTGCGGTCGCCGGTCTGGCAAGTTTGTCCGGATTTTCCCTCGACGCCATGAATCGGGATGCCGGTTGGCGCTTTTTGTCCCTAGGCCGACGTATAGAGCGATTAGAGCTGCTTGCCAAAGCACTTGATATCGTCGTTGGACAACTGATGCAAACTAAAGCAGAAAATTCTGCATCACACGAAACCAATCAACCCCTTGATTGGCTTTTGGATTTAACAGATTCATCCGGTTCATTTCGTGGCCAAACTACCGGTGTTGCCAGCTGGCGCGCCATGCGTAGCATCGTTTTACTCGATGCTACCAACCCGCGGTCTTTAAGGTTCCAAATCGAAGGCGTTCAGCAGGCATTACAACGGCTTGGCGTCGATGCAGGTAGTGCTATCGTTGGTTTAGAGCAAAGCGGCATCCAACTGACAGAATGGGCTATCGGCGGCCTTCCTGATCTAGCCGAATTGCGCAACACCTTTGCCGTTCTATCTCAGGAAACATCAGCTCTCAATGAATTACTCGCCACACGTTATTTTAACGTCAGCGAAGCAGCCGTTTCTGTTTAAAGTCTCTTATGGCTAATGACGTAAAACCCGGAAAACGATATCGCGTTATTCATGACACGGAATACTGCTATGCCTATTCGGTGTCCAATGCTCGGCATCGTGCGCATCTAATACCCAGCAGTTATCAGCATCAAAAAGTCGATAGCGCCACATTAACCATCAACCAGCCCTTGGCGGAATCCAACCAAGGGGTAGATTTTTTTGGCAATGCATATCGTGATTTCGCGATTACATCGCCACATCGATTACTTCTTGTTCAAGCAAGAATGGATGTCTTTGTTCAGCACCCTGCATGGCCAACAACCAGCCCCCTCTGGAATGGCAAAAGCCTTGCCAGACGCAGCTTCGACCCTGCTGACACTCAGGGCACAAAATTTGCTATGGCCTGCGCAACCTATCTGGTCGATTCCCCTATGATTCCCTCATTGCCTGAAGCAAAGCAGTGGGCTTTAAAACACCTGGGCGAAGGAAAACCATTGCATCAGCAATTGCTGTTAATGACACAGGCGATGCAGGAAGAGTTTGTTTTTGACGCTACCGCAACAACTGTCGGCACACCGCTGCCCGAAGTCTTTAAAAACAAACGCGGTGTTTGCCAGGATTTTGCACAACTGATGATTGCCGCTTTGCGCAGTATCGGCATTCCGGCACGCTATGTCAGTGGCTACATCCTCACGCACCCTACACCCGGAAGGCCTCGTCTAATTGGCGCTGATGCAACCCATGCATGGGTTGAAGCGTGGTGCCCTGGTCATGGTTGGCTGGGTTTAGACCCGACCAACGGAAAGGCCGTATCTGATGAATTTGTCACATTAGCGACAGGACGAGACTACGCGGATGTCATCCCATTACGAGGTGTTGTTGTCGGTGGCGGCGAACACTCGCTTGACGTTTCCGTAACGATGATTCCGGTAGTCTAATGCGATGCGGAAGCGTACATTAGTAAATGTTAGTTTATGTGTCAGACCAAACAGGACGCTGAAAAATTAGCATCAGCGCAATGACAACCATTAATTCGTTCGTGGCAAGCATCACACTCAGCTTGAGATCGAGGTTTACAAACCACGGCGTGGGGCACAGTGCGTCTGGGTTTAAAGGCCCGGCGCGTAGGTGAATCAAACTGGTGTATTGCCGGACGTTGATGGTTTGCAACATGCCTTTCTAGTTAAGCGACACGAAATCAGTAGCCGGAAAGGGCGCTTTTTTTCCGGAATGTATGGCCCCCAGTGTGCGTGCTTTGAGTCGTGTCACGCTTACAATTGAGTCCGTTAAATTAAAGAGGCGTTGTCTTGGACCGCACTGAACGCTTTTACCGCATTGACCAGCTGCTTAATGACCAGAGATGCCTCCCCTTTGAAGACATTCAGGAAGCGCTGGGGGTATCCCGTGCCACGCTCCGCCGTGACATGCAGTATCTGCGTGATCGCTTGAATGCCCCGATTGTTTATGACCGCATGGGCGGCGGTTACCGGTTTGCTAAAGACGAGACGCAACCGAGTCGCGAGTCGGAGCCGAAATACGAGCTGCCGGGCCTCTGGTTTAATGCCAGCGAAATCTATGCGCTTTTGATGATGCAGCAGTTGCTTAATACGGTGCAGCCGGGTTTGCTGGGGCCGCATATTGCGCCGTTGCAATCCCGTCTTTCTGCTTTGCTGGGCAGCCAGGATAACCGCCCGGAAGATATTGAAGACCGGATCCGCATTGTGCATACCGGGCAGCGTGCGCCGGAGCCAGCCAATTTTGCATTGATTGCCTCGGCATTGCTCAAGCGCCAACAGTTGAAGTTACAGCACTGGCATCGCGGTCGCGATGAAACAACGGCGCGGGTTATTTCACCCCAACGATTGGTGTTCTACCGGGGCAACTGGTACCTGGATGCGTGGTGTCATTTGCGTAAGGATTTACGCAGCTTTGCAGTGGAAACGCTGAGCGATGTCGAGTTACTCGACAAGCCGGTGAAGGAAGTGGCGGCGAAGGTGCTGGATAGCCGGGTACAGAATGGCTACGGTATTTTTGGTGGCGAGCGGACGCAGTGGGCACAGTTGCGCTTTACCCCGGCGCGGGCGCGCTGGGTGGCCTCGGAGCAATGGCATCCGGACCAACGGGGCAACGTACTGCCCGATGGCAGCTATCAACTCGATGTGCCTTACAGCATTGAAACCGAGTTGGTGATGGATATCCTGCGCCATATGCCGGACGTGGAAGTGATCGGACCACCGGCTCTGCGCGCCAAAGTGCGAGACAAGTTGAAGTCTGCACTGGCGGCCCATAAAGACTGATCGTGTTGAATAAGACCTGCGGGTGGTTAGGCCAGACGTTGAGCCGCTGCCTGTGGGCTGCTTGCGTGACAGCGGTTGTTTTTGCTGGTGCCGTGCAGGCGCAGGAGATTGAGGCGCGCCTTTATTCGAACGCACCCATCAACTATAACTTTCTGGGTGTGGGTTTTACGCAGGTCACCACCAATAAGTTTCAGCTCAATACGGAGGTGCTGGCCTATAACCGCACCTTCGATTTCTTCGGGCAATCCGGCAAGGTGAATCTGATCGTGCCCTACGCCCAGTTGCACGGACATACGACCACCGGCAGTCAGGTGATTAGCGGTTCGTCGGTGGGTCTGACAGACCCGATCATCCGATTGGCGACGAATTTGTATGGCGCACCGGCGCTGACGGTAGAAGAGTTCAAGAATTACCAGCAGGATCTGATCATTGGCGCCAGCCTGCTAGTCTCCGCGCCTTTGGGGCAATACGACGACAGCCGGATCGTCAATATCAGCAACCATCGCTGGTCCTTCAAGCCGGAGGTCGGCGTATCCCAAGCCCTGGGGCCATGGACGCTCGAACTCCAGGCGGCGGCAACCTTCTTCACGGACACCACGGATTTCTACGGCGGTAACACCCGTTCGCAGGACCCGATCTACTCGCTGCAAGGGCACGCGATCTACGGCTTTCGCTCCGGCGTCTGGAGTTCGTTCGACGTCACCTACTTCAACGGCGGGCGCACGACAATCAATGGCGCCCTGGGCGACGACCTGCAGCAAAACTGGCGGGTCGGCGCGACGCTGGCGGTTCCCGTCGACATCCACAATTCGATCAAGTTTTACGCGAGTAGCGGCGTGGCGGCCCGCACCGGCAACAATTTCGACATGGTCGGGATTGCCTGGCAGTACCGCTGGGGTGCCGGGCTGTAAGCCACGGGCAGAGCGCCCTCAAGCCGCCTTGCGCAACAAATCCACGCGCTGCGGATTGAGAAAGGTCGCGCCTTCCGGGCTCAGGTAGGACGCGAATTTTTCGCGGACCCGCTGATACAGTTCCGGAGCGAGTTGATGCTTGGTGTGGGTGACCTGGATCATGCGCTGGTCGAACTGCTCGAAGCTTTCGAAGTAGCTGCGGGTATTGAAGAAAATCTGCTTTTCCAGGCTCAGGCGGCCGACGGCGACGGCTTTGCGGATCGCCGCGAAGGCCGCTTCGCGCACCGCTTTCTCGTCATGGAACAGGCGGAATACCTCGTTCAGCTCGCCGGCGAATACCGGCTCGGAAATCCACGCCAGCCCGCCCGGCTTGAGGACGCGGGCGATTTCGCCGAGGGCCGCGTCCATGCCCGCCAGCGGCACATGGTGCAGCGATTTGAACATGAGGACGATATCGACGCTGGCATCGGCCGCCGGGATGGCTTCGGCGCCGCCGTGGCGGAAATGGACCTTGGGCAGGTCGCCGATCTGCAGGTTGCGCTGGTGCTGGATGTCATCGACCTCGAGCGCGACAATTTCTTTAAGCCGGCCAGTTTCAGCCAGCAGGCGCGTTTTTTCTGCCTTGCCGCAGCCAAGTTCAAGCACGCTGGCACCATCGAAGGGAAGTTGATCAAGCATGAGCTTGACTTCATTGAGCAGCACATTCTGGGTGGGATCGGCGATTTTCATGGTGTGGATTCCTGATTGATCGTTACGGCAAATTTAGCGTTTCACATTTTCGCCCATTTTTGGCGGTTGACCGTAACAAGTGCGCTGCCACACCGTTTCCTGCCTGCGCTATAGTCTGGATTTCATCCTGCCGCCATCTTTCGCCGCCAATGAAACCTACC
>ERZ1034361.992-NODE-992-length-16437-cov-6.845477_pt1 | contig 16437 bp, 13 predicted proteins | sample MGYA00520617_ERZ1034361 | MGnify/ENA primary metagenome ERZ1034361 (study PRJEB33736, sample SAMEA104284507) | Azolla filiculoides | biome: Urban; feature: Water surface; material: Ditch water | place: Netherlands | collected 2015-10-28 | depth 0-0.1 m ... | reverse complement strand
GATATGTAGCACTTATGGCTGTTTCGCAGCTAGCAGAGCTTTGAGTTTTTCTATTTCTTCCAGTGCCTGCTGCTTTCTCAAAGCCAAAGCTTGTTGTTCTCTGAGCTTTAGTAGCGTCTAACTCACCGATCGACATTTGCTGGCGCTGCCGTGCCTGATAAGCGAATCTTTCTCTGTATCGCTTGCCTCATTTTCCAATCCGGTGTTGAGTGTTTGGTGGTGCTGGGGGGGTATGATGTGCTAAAACTATTTTGGAGAAATTGATGTTATTTAATGCAATAAGGCGTTGGTGCATAAATACCGAAAATATGTCAATCTGTAGGTTTCAAACCAAACAGCTAGTAATTTACCATGTCAAAAGCAAAATATAAAATTCAGAACTGGTCCGAATATGATGCCGCATTAGTTCAGCGAGGAAATGTAACGGTTTGGTTTGCTGAAGATTATGTGCTGAAAAATTGGTCGGTGAAGCCATCAGGGAAACGCGGTTCACCATTGTTATATACAAACGAAGCTATTGAAATGTTGTTGATATTGAAATCTGTTTTTTCATTACGGTATCGTTCATTGGAAGGTTTTTCACGTTCAATTATGAAACAGATGAATTTGGAATTGCGTATTCCTGACCACACTACGATGTCGCGTCGTGCTTGCCATGTGAAGGTGAATATCCCTAAAAAAGCGCGCTCCGAACCGATTCATTTGGTAATTGATTCGACTGGTTTGAAAATCTATGGTGAAGGGGAGTGGAAAATTCGCAAACATAGTAAAAGTCAGCGTCGACGCTGGATAAAAGTGCATTTGGGTGTGGATGCAGCTGAAAAAGACGTGTTAGCCGTTGAAGTGACTGAAGATGATTGCCATGACGCTGAAATGTTTGAAAAATTGGTCGAACAAGTCGATGATGCAATCGAATGTATCTATGGCGACGGCGCGTACGACACTCGAAAAGCCTACGATGTGGCAGAAAAAAAGAACGCAAACCTGCTTGTTCCACCTAAAAGCAAAAAATAAGAGCATGTTGCTTTATTGGTGATGATTTGTTGTTTTTTGGTTATTTTTTTGAGTTTTGTCATCAAATTGTCATTTTTGTTATTTATCCTGTGCAGGAAATTTAAATTCCCTTTTGGCTAGAGACAAAACCATGAAATTATCAAAACTTTCTTTTGCTGTTGCAACAGCGTTAACAGCAAGTGTCACTACTTCAGCTTTTGCGCTGGATTTATATGTTGACACAAAAACCAAACAAATTTTTTCAGAACCCGGTAAAGGTCGTCAAAAAATGGGTGCGTTTGAAAAAGTGGAAGAATCAACACACACAACAACACATTCTTCAAATTTCGTAAACCAAGAACACACGATTCAAGCGATAGAAAGCGAAAAAGCAGAAATTCATAAAATTGAGAATGATTTAGAGCTTAAAGGTAATGAAATCAAAGCGCTAGAAGAACATATTGCGGCAAATAAAGAGTCAGCGGCTAAAAATGATGAGAAATGGTTTAACAAAATTAGTATGCGTGGTTATACTCAATTACGCTACAACCAGCCACTTTCAGGCGATAGAGAAGCTAGAGGCAAGTTTGATCCAGAATTGAAATCGCCTGGCGATGGTGGTATTAAGGATAATGGCGGATTTACATTCCGTCGAGTTCGTCTTGTTTTCTCTGGTGATATTAATGATTATGTATCGCTTTATATACAACCAGATTTTGCAAGTAACGTTAGTGACTCACAACAAAACTTTGTTCAACTTCGTGACGCTTACGCAGATTTAGCTTTTGATAAAAAACATGAATATCGTGTTCGTGCAGGTCAATCAAAAGTGGCTTTTGGTTGGGAGAACTTACAGTCATCACAAAATCGTTTAGCTTTGGATCGTAATGATGCGTTAAATAGTGCTGTGCCTAGTGAACGTGATTTAGGTTTATTTGCATATTGGGCACCCTCAGACGTTCAAAAGTTATGGAAAGATTTAGCGAAGAAAAATTTAAAAACATCGGGTGACTACGGTATTTTAGGTTTGGGTGTTTATAACGGTCAAGGTGTCAATCGAGCTGAAACAAATGATGATTTATACTTCGTAGCACACAGTACCTACCCAATTGAATTAAATTTCTTAGGTTCGTTCTTTAAAGGTCAAGTGTTGGAAATTGGTGCTGATGCCATTAGTGGTAAATTTAATACTACAACAGCCGATTTAACAACACTTGATGGTCGTAAATTACTTAAAGCGGATATAGATAAAACCATCGTAGGTTTAAGTGGAAAGCAGGGTATTCGTGAGGAACGCGTAGGCGTCCACGCTGTATTGTTCCCACAACCTTTTGGTTTGCAATCTGAATGGAACTGGGGTGAGGGCGCTACATTAAATACAGAAGGCAAAGGAAGCATTGAAAAGCAAAGCCTAAGCGGTGGTTACGTTCAAGCTATGTATAAAATAGATAAAGTTTTACGTTCTGATGATTCAATCATTCCTTATGCAAAATGGCAAACTTATGATGGTGCGTATAAAGGTGCGAACAATGCGCCACGCGTTTCAGTTGAAGAAATTGAAGCAGGCGTGGAATGGCAAATGATGAAAGCTTTAGAGTTAACAGTGGCTTATTCAAATATGAATAGAACAAACACAAGTAACCTAGGTCAAGCTTCTGGCGACATGATTCGTACACAGCTACAGTGGAACTATTAAAAATAAGTAATTAGCTTACCTAAGCTTGGGGAGCCTCGCTGATCTTTGATCCGTCAGCGAGGTTTTTTTATAGCTAACAAATCCTAATTTGATGGACTAAAGCAAATATTTTATTGATCAACGTTACTTCTTGATGACACTTTAATCATTTTGCTCAGCTAGTTAAATAACCTATTGAGACAACTCAGGTCGCTTATGCTGAATTGGCTGAAATTTAGATTACGCAATAAAACGCACGCTATCATTTTCAATTTTTAACTGTAATTCACCACGCAGTAATTGCTGCAATTCGTTGCCCACCATGGTGAAACGCCAACCATGAAGTAAAGGACATTCAGCATCATCACCAGCAAGTAGTGCTTCTAAATCGTGGCGACTAGCTAAAATACTAGGGTTGAGCAAATTTTCTTCCGCGCGAATACGCACAAGTGCAAATAAAATATCAATAATAGCTTCATGCTGTTGATCTTTATTGTTTAATTTCTTTATTTGGACGGGCAATGCTTGAGCGGCATTTTTTTGTGCGTCTTTAATTAAGGCGCACAATTCTTTTCCATAATAATTCACAATTCGCTCATTGATGCCGCGTACTTTGGATAAGGCAGAAATGGAGTCGGGTTGTAGTTTTGCTATATCAAACAATAAATCATCACGCAGTAGCCACGATTTAGGGCGGTTTTCCGTTTGAGCGGTGTGTTCACGCCAGTGCGCCAAGGTTTGCACAATAGAGAGTTGTTTGCTTGTTAATTTATTTTTGCCTTTGATTTTTAGCCAAGCATTTTTGGGATCTGTTTCATAGAGTTCTGCTTTCTCAAGTGCGGCAAAATCGTCACGCAACCAATCAATCCGGCCTAATTTCGTTAACTGTTCCACCATTTGCTGATAAATAGTACACAAATAAATCACATCATCAGCGGCGTATTGAATTTCATCTTGACTAAGCGGACGAAAGCTCCAATCAGCTCGGGTATGGGCTTTATTCAAATTAATATTTAAAAAACTCGATACTAGCAGGGCATAACCGGGATTATCTTGAAAGCCAAGAAGTGGAGCGGCAATTTGCGTATCAAAAATAGGCGAGGGTAATTTACCTGTAATTTGATAAAAAATTTCTAAATCTTGACGGCAGGAATGAAATACTTTGATCACATTCGGATTATAGATAGCATCAAATAACACGGTTAAATCAGGTAGCGCAATGGGATCAACACAAGCTACCCAGTCAGGTGTTGCCATTTGCAATAAACAGAATTTGGGGTAATACGTTTTTTCACGCAAAAATTCGGTATCTACAGCAATCCAAGGGGCATGTTCAATGCGTTGGCATAACCCATGAAGTTGCTCGGGTTTATTAATATATTCAATGCTAGGCATAATTTAGGCGTGTCTGCGACGGAAACGGTTGTTATTTGATTTGGGTGTGGATTTGCGCACTTTTAACCGCGTGATGTTAAGTTTAAAATCGTTAATAAGAATATTTTTTAAATGTAAAAAAATATCCGACGGCATTTCATCGGGTAATTCTAGTAAGGTATAATCATTGCGGATGCTAATGTTTTGAATATTATTGCGATCCACGCCTGATTCTTCTACTAACATCTCTTTAAGGCTTTCTAATTCAACGCCTTGTTTTTTCCCCACATCTAGGCGATACCGTTGCATTTTGATGGGAGGGAGTTCAATAGGCTCAAACTGTGGTGCCGAGAAATTCGGTGGAGGCGGTGTAATAACTTCACCTTCAAATTTGAGTGACAGCAATGCCGCAGCGCAATCCAGCGGACTAATTTCAAGTTCAGTAGCTAAAAGTAAGGCGGCGTTGCGTTTACCATCGAGATGTCGATGTTTAAGAATCGTTCGAAGCTGATGCGCGAGTACATCAAAGGAGTTAATTTCTACCATAAAAGCAATGTATTACAATCGATTTTGGAAGATTTCAACAAAGGCTTCATCACGTAATTTACGCATCCACAATTCCGTTTCTTCTTCAATTTTACGTTTGCGAATAGCTTCGCGTACTTGATTCTTTTTAAATTCAGCGCTGTTATCGAGATTTTCTCTCTCAAGCACTTGAATAAGATGCCAACCAAATTGGGTTTGCACTGGTTCACTAATCTCATTAATGTTTAATTTGCTCATCGCTTCTTCAAACGGTTTGACCAGCGCACCGGCTTCTACCCAATCAAGAGAGCCGCCTTTAATGGCCGAGCCTTTGTCGTCAGAGTGAGCACGCGCGAGCGTGGCGAAATCATCCCCATTTGCGATGCGCTCTTTTAATTCGCGCAAATGTTTACTGGCCTCTGCATCGTCTACTAATTCATTGGTTTTAATTAGAATATGGCGAACTTTGGTTTTGACGGTCGTATGGGTACTATCAAGGCCTTTGACTTCAAGCATTTTAATAATATGAAAACCACTTGGACTACGCAGTGGTTCGGATATATCACCTTGTTTTAATTTTCCCACTTCATTCACAAACAGCGTTGGCATATCACGCATGGTACGCCACCCTAAATCACCGCCTTTGAGGGCATTACCATCGTTGGATTCGGCAATAGCGGCCTGTGAAAAATCTTGTCCAGTACGCAGTTTTTTGACCAATTCTTCCGCTTTGCTTTGTCCTTTTTGAATAGCGCTTGAGGATGCGCCTTCTGGGAGTGAAATTAAGATATGACCCAAATGGTATTGCACCATGTCGTCGCCCACTTTCCCTTGTGTTTCGAGATAATGTTCCACTTCACGATCAGTTACTTTAATACGTCCGCCAATTTCGCGGCCTCGCAATTCGTTCAAAATGATTTCGTTTTTCATATTATCTAAAAAACTCGTGTAACTAATGCCTTGACGGTCAAGTTCTACGCGAAAATCCTCTAAACTCATGTTATTGCGTCTGGCAATATCCGTGGCGGAAGAGGTTAGCATATCGTCATTGACGTTAATGCCTGCTTTTTCGGCCAACTGGCGTTGCAGTTTATCCATAATCATGCGTTCTAAGACTTGTGTACGCAGAATAGTCAGTGGCGGCATGGGCGATTTACTAGCGGCAATACGCTGTTCAATGGTAGAGACTTCTTTTTCAAGCTCATTTTCTAATATGACGTCATCTTCCACAATGGCAATCATATTATCTAAAATTTCAGCAGACGTTATCGCTGGAAAAAATAGCGCTCCACAAAGTAAAAGCTGCTGCTGATTTTTTTTAAATTTGGTCAAAAATGTCATTATTGCGTCGCCCGATAACCATAAATATTCTGTTCTAGGAAGGTGTCTAATTTTTCACCCATGCCTGTTAAACCTTTGAGTTCCACTTGGAAGAAAATGCCTGTTTGACTGACACCTTGCACGTCTGCACCGTTAGAAAAAATGTTCAAATTGTTCACATAGCGGCGACCAACGACACGAAAGCGCCAGCAACAATTTTCTTTTTCAATACCAAGGAAACTTTCTTGGGTTGAATTGTAAAGTAGCGAATATTGCCAACGTCCAATCGCTGACCAATTATCATAAATAGGATAATGGAAAGACATGTCACTTTGAATAATGTCATTTGCACGATTTGGAATAATTGTCGGTGAAATTTTCCGATATCGATAGCCTACATTCAAGATTTCGTTAGGTTGATTTGTTAAATGTAATATAGCTTTGCCGCGACTGATATCATTTTGATAAGGGTCGTATTGCATTCCTGAATCAATGGCAACGTGATCGTTGATTTGAGCGCTCAGTTCGCCAATGACATTAGAAAAACTGCCCGTTTCAGTGGGCGGTGTAAACGTTTCTAATGTCGGTTTTCCATTAACATCATTTTTTTGAATATAAAACGGTGCTTGTACTTCTCTATCTTGGAAATAAAGAATATTACCTAAACTGAATTTAGCCCGTTCTTTGCCTGTGTGTTCATCCATTAAACGCGAACTCACCGCCATGGTCACTTGATTGGCGTCTTGCACGCGATCTAAACCGCTGAAACGATTTTCACGAAATAACGTGTTAAACCAAATATCGTAAGCAGAGGTATCAAAAATAGGAATATCTTTTTGATTTTCGCGTGGAATATATAAATAAAATAAACGTGGTTCAATCGTATTTAAGAAACCTTTACCACCAACATTCACATTGCGCTCAAATGTCATACCGCTATCGGTGGAAAAAATAGGCAGTGTACGCGAAATTTGAGATGAATAACCTGATACGAGTGGATCACTTAAGAAATAATTAGTGTATTGCAGCGATACTTTTGGTGTCACATAAGCACTTTCTGATTGCATTGGTACGCTCAAAGAAGGCTTGACATTGCTGCGCTGTCCGTTAAGTAAGCTGGTATGTTGAAAATAGACAAATTCATTATCTAAGGCCACATTGACAGGTACTGGGAGTTGGTTAAACTCGTGTTTGAAATTAATATCAATTTCGGGTAATTTGCGATACGGTAATTTGTTACCAGTTAAATATTTATCGATAGATTGATAATTTTCAACGCGTGCAACCGCATTGATCATATCGCCATAATAACCGACGTCTGCTTGGCTTTTTAAATAACTGAAATTGGGCAAACTAAGCGCACTGCCAAGTTCAGCAAAATAATTTTTATCCGATACATAATTCAAATCCACATTCGCATGCACTTTGTCTGTAAACCGCGTGGTATTTTTTACGGATGCGAAATAACGTGGTTGATTTTGTCTTAAATAATCATCTGGCAATAATTCAAGATTGGTTTGCCCTTGTGAGGATTCGGTTAAATATCGGAAATCCCCAGCGAGCAAAATGCCGCGTTTGGTTAAATAGCGTGGTTTAAACGTAGCGTCGTAATTGGGGGCAATGTTCCAATAATAAGGTACGCCAAAGTTAAAGCCACTGCGCTGCGTACTTCCAAAAGAAGGCGCAAGAAAACCCGATTTTCGATTACTATCGGTTGGAAAAGACATATAAGGCGAATAGAAGACCGGTGCGCCTTTGAATTCTAACCACGCATTTTTGGCTGTGCCTTCGCCTTCTTCTTTATCAATTTTAAGCTCCGAGGCATGAATAACCCAATCTTGATTACCTGTTGGGCAGCTAGTATAGGCGACATCTTGATAGCGTGAAACCGTTTTGCTATCACGAATTACCGCGCTTGCATGGCCGCGTAGTGGCGCACTGGGCGCAATAAAAAGGACATCACGTAATTTTGCTTGATCGCTGTTTAAATCGAACGTGCCGGCATTGGTGTGAACGGATAAATCGTCATCGCTGTAGTACGCATCACCTTGTATATTGAGTGTTTCGGCTACACTGTCATAATTAGCGCTTTGCGAAGAAAGCTGTTGATCGGCATGTTTAATAACGACATTGCCAAAATAGCTACTAATTTCGTTATCAAAAATTTCTGAATAATTGGATCTAACGTCAATGGGCGCATTGTTTCGTAATGTTTTATTGCTCTTAAAAATGGGTTTAGGTGCATTGGGATTTTTGCAATGTTGCCATGGATCGATTTTTAACTGCGATTTTAAGACATCAAAAGTGTCTTCTTCTTTGGCGGTAAATGCACTAGGCAATAGTCCCCAATTTGAATAATGCGATTTTTTTGCTATTTTTGGTGCGTCTGACGTAGTTTGTGATTCATTTGCGCTCAGCGCTGATGGTTGCGTTTTCTGACAATCCCATTGATTCCCTTTTTGTCCAGCATTACATTCCCATTCTGCTGCTGTTTCTGGCGAAAGAGTGGAAGGCGTGTTTATTGGCACTTGACGTGTTTCACTTGGTAACGCAGCAGGCGCAGTAGACTCAACGTTAATATGTTGAGGCTCGGGTGTTTTTGGCAAAGGTGCGATACGTTCAATGATTGGTGCTTTAGTAACGGGCGCTGTACTTTCTTGTTCTTTGTTTACGGTATTTTTGGTGCCTAGCGTGTTGCTGTGTATTGGCGTTTCTTCTGCTTGATTTTGGTGAGATATATTATCTTCACCACTGCATACCCATTCTTTACCATCACTGCTTTGCGCACAATTCCAAGCCGCAGATTTCTCTGCGGCGTTGCTTGCATAAGGAAATAACGAGACCAAAAGTAAAAATAAACGATGCTGCATAGTATGGGTAGTTGAAGTTTAATAGCCTAATGAAGGGCAAATCGAATAGAATGCAATGATGCTTTACCTTTTATTTTAACCTAATTCTACGATCGCATTCTAACTATAACGACATGATACCCAATGATTTAAGAATACTTACCCTCCTTGATTGGCTTGAAAATGATTGTTTGTTGCCTGTTTCCTTGTGTGAACCTGCCTCAAATGATGCGAGTTTTCGTCGCTATTTTCGTGTTACTATTGAGGGCAATACCTTTATTGCTATGGATGCACCGCCCGATAAAGAAGCGATTGTTCCCTTTATTGAGATGGCTACCTTACTCAAACAAGCCAACGTCAACACTCCCACCATTTTACAATACAACATTGAAGACGGCTTTATTTTACTTGAGGACTTTGGCTCACAATGGTTACTTGATGCGCTTCATGTTGACACCGTAGAAACACTTTATCACCAAGCATTAAGCAATTTACTGCCGCTTTACACAAATCAAACACTGCTGCAAGCGCCATTGCCGCATTATGATGAAGAATTACTGCGCCGCGAAATGACGTTGTTTGAAGAATGGTTTGTTGAACAGTATTTAGACGATGAATTACCGCCCGTGTTGTGGGAAAATGTTCAACAATTGCTCATCTCAAGTGCACTTGAGCAACCTAAAGTGTGTGTTCATCGTGATTATCACTCACGTAATCTCATGGTATTGCCAAAGGGTGAATTGGGTGTTTTAGATTTTCAAGATGCGGTACTTGGGGCGTTAACTTATGATATGGTGTCACTACTTCGTGATTGCTATATCAGTTGGCCTAGCGAGCAAGTTGAACACCTGCTGCTTAGACATTTTCATCAGCTACTCGCTGCGCAAATTGTGGATGGGGATTTTGCCCAGTTCAAACGCTGGTTTGATTTAATGGGAATGCAGCGACATTTGAAGGCGATTGGTATTTTTGCTCGACTGCATTTGCGCGATGATAAATCCGATTATTTACTCGCCATTCCGCGTACACTCGATTATGTCATTGACGTGTGCGCGTTATATCCTCAGTTACACGATTTTCAACACTTTTTACAACAGCGCATTTTACCGGCAATAAAAAAATAATCTCATTACTTATATTTTGGAGCGCGTTATGTCTTATTTCCTTAAATTATCCTCAATGGTGTTAATGCTCTTGTTACCATATATTGCAAAAGCAGAAACAAAAGCCGAACCTAAAGTAGATGTTAAAGCGGAAGTTCAACCGCAAGAAGCTGCCGAAGGTGAAGAAAGCGAACCTGCGGAAGTGAAACCCTGCGAAGGTAAAACATTGAAATCTAAGTTCACCGTTAATGCAAATGGCACCGTCACCGATAAAAAAATGAAATTAATGTGGATGCAGTGCAGTATTGGTCAAAGTGGTGCTGATTGCAGTGGCGCAGGTGAAACGTTCACTTATGAACATTCGCTTCAACAAGCTAAAAATATGAATGAAACAGGGTTTGCGGATTTTAAAGATTGGCGTGTTCCTACGCTAAAAGAACTAACCTCCATGGTTGATTTAACTTGTGGACAACCCGTATTGAACAAAGTGGCGTTTCCAAATGTCCCTAAAGGATGGTTTTGGACCTCCTCCCCCCATAACAGTAATGTTTATTATGCATGGATGGTTTATTATGAACACGCAAAGCATCATACAGATGTAAAATACGGTACCAATTACGTTCGATTGGTGCGTGATAATGTGAAATAATGGCGTAAATCAATCACAATATTTTTTAAGTTAAAATCTAGTTTATGAATAATACATTAGCACAACTTGCCGACGTTTTAGAACAACGTAAAGCACAGACAGCCGATAAATCGTATGTGGCGAGTTTATATGCAAAAGGACTTGACACTATTTTAAAAAAAATTGGTGAAGAAGCCACCGAAGTCGTTATTGCAGCAAAGGACGGTCATGCAGAGCAGATTATTTACGAAACAGCCGATTTGTGGTTTCACTGCATGGTCCTGCTCGCCCAGCAAGGACTTCACCCCGATGATGTATTAAACGAATTGCAACGCCGCTTTGGTTTATCGGGTTTAGATGAAAAAGCGCAACGCGACACAAAATAAGAATAGGAGAAAGACAATATGCACTTTAGTGTAATGCAATTAGCGTTAATTTTAGGCATTATTATTTTGCTTTTTGGAACCAAAAAACTTCGTAATGTCGGCTCAGACGTAGGCGGTGCAATCCGCAATTTTCGTTCTGCCATGAAAGAAGGGCAAGGCGAAGAAGGTGAACATGATGCGCATGACGATAAAGTTATTGAAGGTGAAACCACCTCATCGACTTCAGCGCCTTATAAATTCAAAAAGAAAGATAGCGCTAAATGAGTGCTAAAAAACGCTTAATTATTGGAATGACAGGGGCAACGGGCGCTGTTTACGGTGTACGCATGCTCCAGATTTTAAAAGAACAGCCGCAGTGGGAAACGCATCTTGTGATTTCGTCAGCGGGCCTTGTGAATTTAAAGCATGAACTCGATATGACCCGCGAGGAGTTATCTGCTTTAGCGGACGTGACGCACGGTATTCATGATATTGCAGCAACAATTTCAAGTGGCGGTTTTAAAACAGAAGGAATGATTATCGCGCCTTGTTCAATGAAAACGCTTGCCGCCGTTGCACACGGTTTTGGGGATAACTTGATTTCGCGTGGCGCGGATGTTGTTTTAAAAGAGCGCCGCCGCCTTGTTGTGGTGCCACGCGAAACACCGTTGCATTTAGTGCATATCCGTAATATGGGTATCGTGACGGAAATGGGGGGGATTATTTTTCCGCCTATGCCTGCATTTTATAGTAAAACTGATTCACTGAGCGCGATGGTCAATGAAACGGTTGGACGAATTTTGGATTTATTTGGTGTGGATGTAACAGGACTTTACACCCCATGGGAAGGCATGAAAAAATAAGTCGTGTGTCGTCAAATTGTGATTAGAATAATAATAAAATCAACCATGCTGTGCATGCCAGCGCAGCCCCAAACATCGTTTTTGCTGCGCTGTTAACTGTTTAACTTCCCACTCCAGCTTGCTTGCCTGCGAGCGATTGTCACACACAGTAAACGCCAAAATATGTGAAGGTTTGTTTCGTTGCGTAAATTTTGCACCTTTCCCTTCACAGTGCTTTTTAAAGCGGTCTTCTACGTTTGTGGTGATACCGGTATAGATTTTACCGTTACAGCACTCAAGCATATAAACAAACCAATCACTATTTTTTTGAGCCATAGTTACCAAGCAGGGTAATAAAAAATAGCGTTATTCATGCGCAAAATCAACACGTAATAGAGGAAAAATAATGCTTATTGTACATTTTATGATAAATATCGTTAAAGAAAAAAAGCGTTGTTCTCTTTTCTTTATCTCTCTTTTTTCAATTGCGTTATCTTTGTTACTTACTTCATGTAATAACGCCTCTGATAGCAAAGCATCACCACCCGCACCGCCGCCCCCCAATGTGAAAGTCGCGCAAGCGATAAGCAAAGAAATGACGCAATGGGACGAATACACAGGCCGTATTGAGGCAGTCAATGAAGTGCAATTGCGAGCGCGTGTGAATGGTTACATTGAGAAAGTGCAATTTGTTGCCGGTGAAAAAGTGAAAAAAGGGGATTTATTATTTTTAATTGACAATAAACCCTATAAATCACAGCTTAATTACGCGAATGCAGAACAAGAAAAAGCCAAAGTCAAATATGAGTTAGCCAAAAACGAATTAGCAAGAGCTGAAAAGTTAGTGGCAGAAAAAGCCATTTCTATTGAAGAATTTGATATGCGAAGCCATGCTGTTCGTGAAGCCTCGGCGGTACTTCAATCAACGCAAGCAAGCGTTTACGCTGCTCAACTTAATGTATCGTATTGTGAAATACGCGCACCCATTAGCGGTCGCATTAGTCGAGAAATGTTAACCGAAGGTAATTTAGTCAATATAGCAGACAATACGGTACTTGCGACCATTGTATCGCTCAATCCGGTCTATGTTTACGTTGATGCGGACGAGAGCGCTATTCTTAATTACCGCAAAGACACGCATCATGAATTAAACGGTACGCCCGTGTCGCTTTCATTAAACGGTGACACTAAAACCGTATTTGAAGGTCACATAGATTATGTTGCTCCTAAAGAAGATACCAAAACAGGAACCATTGCGTTGCGGGGTGTATTTGATAATCCTGATGAGTTACTCAGTCCGGGTTTTTTTGCGCGAATGCGTGTGCAAAGCCAAGCACCTCACCACGCATTATTGTTGCCTGATAAAGCCATTCGCACAGATCAATCTCAGCATTTTGTGTGGGTGGTGAAAGAAGATAATCAGGTGGAATATCGCAAAGTGACATTAGGCGTCAGTGAAAATAATTGGCGCGTCATTCGTGAAGGAGTTAACCCACAAGAATGGATTGTGATTGATGGTATTCAAAAAATTCGTCCTAATACGCGGGTCAATCCTGAACCTATTGACGTAGCACCTTCACCCGACACACACTAAATTCTATGGATAAATTTACGCGTTTTTTTATCAATCGTCCTATTTTCGCAGCGGTTTTATCGATTCTTATTGTGCTGGTGGGAAGTTTAGCGTTAATGACGCTGCCTGTAACACAATATCCCGAAATTGCACCACCGACAGTTGTGGTGACAACCAATTATCCCGGTGCCGATGCAAAAGTGGTTGCTGAAACGGTCGCAACGCCCATTGAACAGGAAGTGAACGGGGTTGAGGATATGCTGTATATGTCATCAACGTCGACCAATAGTGGCGCGATGATGCTCACGATTACGTTCAAGCCAGGAACGAATCTCGATAAATCCCAAGTATTAGTTCAAAACCGCGTAGCACTTGCTGAGCCAAAATTGCCTGAAGAAATTCGTCGTCAAGGTATCAGCGTTAAAAAAAGCAGCCCTGATTTGAGCTTAGTGGTCAATTTAGTCTCACCTAATAAACGCTACGATAGTGTTTATATGAGCAATTATGCACTTCTGCAAATTAAAGACAGCCTAGCGCGTTTACCGGGTGTTGGCGATATTACTGTCTTTGGGGCACGTGATTACAGTATGCGTTTGTGGCTCAATCCGCAAAAAATTGCGGCATTGAATTTAACCGCAAGTGAGGTGATTCAATCTGTTCGTGAACAAAATATTCAAGTTGCTGCGGGTGTAGTCGGGCAACCGCCTTCCCCTAATGCCAGCGATTTTCAATACACACTCACGACGACGGGACGTTTAACCACTGCCGAGCAATTTGGCGATATTGTCATTAAACAAGGTCAGAACGGCGAAATTGTCAAGCTCAAAGAGGTGGCGCGTATTGAACTGGGCGCAAAAGATTACAATTCGGGTCTGTATTTAGACGGTGAACCCACTGTGGGATTGGCGATTTTTCAGCTTCCCGGTTCCAATGCGCTTGATACTAAAAAAGCCGTTGTTGAGACAATGGATAAACTCAAAACCAATTTTCCAGAAGATTTGGATTATCTGTTAGTGTACGACACCGTGGTCTTTATTTCACAATCCATTGATGCGGTCGTCAAAACATTATTCGAAGCCATTTTGCTGGTGGTGATTGTCGTCGTGATTTTTTTGCAAAATTGGCGAGCCGCATTGATTCCGTTGCTTGCCGTCCCCGTGTCGTTAATTGGAACGTTTGCCGTTATGTCCGCGCTTGGACTGTCACTTAATACGTTATCACTTTTTGGATTGGTTTTAGCTATTGGCATTGTCGTGGATGATGCGATTGTTGTGGTGGAAAATGTCGAGCGTCACATGGCGCAAGAAGGTCTGCATGCAAAAGAGGCCACTTATCTCGCCATGCGTGAAGTGGTCGGTCCAATTATTGCCACAGCATTGGTTTTAGTGGCTGTCTTTTTACCTACAGCATTTATTACTGGTGTGTCGGGTGCATTTTATAAACAATTCGCGTTAACCATTGCCGTATCAACCGTGATTTCAGCGTTTAATTCACTGACATTAAGTCCTGCTTTGTGTGCATTACTTTTAAATCGTGCTCATGAAAACAAAGATGCGTTTACGCGTGGATTTGATTGGATTTTTGGTGGTTTTTTTGTTCAATTTAACCGTTTCTTTGATGCGTTTAGTGTCGGTTACTCGCGTTTTGTTGGGCGGTTGATTCGAATGAGTGCGGTTATTTTGATATTGTACGTGGGTCTCAATGCGTTAAATTTCGTTGTATTTGAAAAAGTGCCGACAGGATTTATTCCGCAACAAGATCAAGGCTACTTAGTTTTGTACGCACAACTACCCGATGCAGCGGCCTTATCGCGCACAGAGCAAGTCGTTAAACAAGCCAATGATATTATTATGGCAACCCCAGGCATCGCGCACGTAAATGAATATGTCGGCTGGTCAATTATGACGCGGGCAAGTCAACCGAATGTGGCGACTATGTTTGCTCGACTCACGTCTTTTGAAGCACGCACCAATCACAGTGAACTCACAGCAGATGCGATTGTAAAAAATTTATCACAGCGCCTATCCGCTATTCCCAATGCGACGATTGCGGTCTTTCCACCCCCTCCCATTCGTGGCATGAGTTCGGTGGGCGGGTTTAAATTGCAAATTCAAGATCGCTCAAACGCGGGAATTGATGCACTGCAAAGTGTCACTGCGGATATGATTACAAAAGGCAATCAACAACCCGGTTTAGTAGGCTTATTTTCCACGTTTCGTTCAGGTGTACCGCAACTCTTTTTTGATGTGGATCGCGTTCGTGCAAAATCGATGGACGTTCCATTGCAAACTATTTTTGATACGTTGCAAATTTATTTAGGTTCACTCTATGTTAATGATTTCAGTCAATTTGGTCGAACCTATCAAGTAGTTGCGCAAGCAGATGCCCCATTTAGAATGGATGCACTTGACGTGACCGCGTTAAAAACCAAAAATGCCCAAGGTAATATGGTGCCACTTGGCGCCATTGCACAAATTAAAGAAATCAGCGGCCCAGATAAAATTACCCGCTATAACATGTATCCCGCCGCTGAGATTAATGGCAGTATTTTACCTAATGTGAGTTCAGGTCAAGCGATTAACACAATGAGCGAATTACTCACAAAACAACTGCCCACAGGTTTTAGTTTTGAGTGGACAGAGCTGACACTTCAGCAAGTTTTAGCCGGAAATGTGGCATTTTTAGTGTTTCCGTTGAGCGTTATTTTTGTCTTTTTAGCGTTGGCCGCGCAGTATGAAAGTTGGTCGTTGCCGTTTGCGGTGATTTTGATTGTGCCGATGTGTATTTTATCTTCCATGACAGGGCTTTGGATTAGTCACATGGATAACAATATTTTTACACAAGTTGGCTTTATTGTGCTGGTCGGACTGGCGAGTAAAAATGCGATTTTGATTGTGGAGTTTGCCAAACATCGCCAAGAGTTAGGTATGGATAAATTTGCGGCAGTCATTGAATCATGCAAAATTCGATTACGTCCCATTCTAATGACGTCAATTGCTTTTATTATGGGCGTTTTTCCGCTTGTGGTGTCCACTGGTGCGGGATCGGAAACGCGTCGCATTTTAGGTACGGCTGTTTTTAGCGGTATGATTGGCGTGACTTTTTTTGGTTTGCTTCTCACGCCTGTATTTTACATCGTCGTGCAATATTTTAAAAAATCCTCTGATTCATCGTCTAAAGGAAACAGTTC
>ERZ1034361.991-NODE-991-length-16441-cov-3.672696_pt1 | contig 16441 bp, 14 predicted proteins | sample MGYA00520617_ERZ1034361 | MGnify/ENA primary metagenome ERZ1034361 (study PRJEB33736, sample SAMEA104284507) | Azolla filiculoides | biome: Urban; feature: Water surface; material: Ditch water | place: Netherlands | collected 2015-10-28 | depth 0-0.1 m ... | reverse complement strand
TGGAAAAATTGTATTAATACTTGGACTATAATCTTCGTATTTCTGAGCAAGAATATGAGTTACCAAATAAGATAATTGGGTCGAAGTATCAACGGTTTTTGTTACTTTGAATTTAGAAAAATTCAATTCATTTTTTCTAAAACCAAGATTATCTGGGCATTGAACATTTAAAATGCTTTTTTCTATACTTACTAAATAATTATCCAATGGCATCCATTCTGGAACAAATGCAGTTGTAGAAGTTTCAACTTCACTTTCATAAACAACGGTAAATGGATACTGAATTGGGGTATAATCTAAATAAATAACTCGACCGTCTGAGAAAATCGTTCCCCCATCGGTGGCACATTGATCTCTAAAGTCTTTTCGTTTTATTTTTTTTATTTCATTTCCAAAGGCATCAAAAACGGTTGCTTGAATATCTTCTACGGTTGTTTTTTTATCATAATATTCATAAGCATTAATAGCCTCCTGACCTTTTTCGTTAAGAACAGTAACGATTCGTTTCTGTTTGACATTCATACTTCGTTGGGACGAAATTAGAATATCAATTTGGTCTAAACGAACGATGGCATTAGCATTTTGTTTTAGGCTGTCTGGAATTGATGAGTTGGTGTATTCGGTTTTTTGAGCAGAAATCGTAGTGGCAAACAAAAAAGCAATCAATGAAGAAAGAAGAAATTTCATAAAAAAAAATGTTTTATCAAATTTATGAAATTTATATTAAGAATTATCCTAAATTAGAATTTATTTTTACTATCAATAATAATGGTAACTGGGCCGTCATTTAGGAGTAAAATTTTCATATCGGCACCAAAAATTCCAGTTTGTATTTTCTTGCCCAATTCAGTTTCTAATTGCTGAACGAAGTTTTCATAAATTGGAATGGCAATTTCAGGTTTTGCCGCTTTAATATAGGAAGGACGATTGCCTTTTTTGGTCGAAGCTTGAAGGGTAAATTGGCTTACTACAATTATATCTCCATCAATATCTTTTACCGAAAGGTTCATCACATCGTTTTCATCTCCAAAAATACGAAGGTTTGCAATTTTTTGACAAAGCCAATTAGTGTCTTCTTGCGTATCGGCATCTTCTATTCCGACCAAAACTAATAAGCCACTTTTAATATCGGCTACAATTTTAGCTTCAATGATTACAGAGGCTTGGGAAACTCTTTGGATTACGGTTTTCAAAATAATGGTGAATTGTGAATGGTAAATTGTGAATTACTGAGATAATTGACAATTATTTTTTTTAGATTTTGTTTAGTCAAAATAATGATGGATGCGAGAATTTTATTGATTTCTACTATATCTGATTTTAAAGATTGATATTGTATTTCGTTTAGGTAATCTGATTGAAACAATAACTCTAACCAATAATCACTCTCATTGGCTTCTTTTTGCGAAATTGCCAATTTGTGAATGAAATCTAATCTACTTTCAGCTTGTTCCGCTTCTCTAACTAATGCTCCAACAGATGTTCCACTTCGAAGCAGCTGCTTACTTAAAACATATTCCCTTTTTTCCTGATTTAAGAATTGATACAATTTCACAATCCTCAAAGCGAAATTAAATGATTTAGTTTTTATTATATTCTCTGACATAATTCACAATTTACCATTCACAATTCACAACTATTTTCTGGTTTCATCACTGGCTTTTCGATCTTCATCAAATGAATCCGTACGGTAATTTTCGTCGTCTCCTTCGAGGATTTTGAGGTAACTATTATAGCGTGACCAAGCAATTTCGTCTTTGTCCAAGGCTGCTTTGATAGCGCAATGTGGTTCTTCTTTATGCAAGCAATTATTGAATTTACACTTATCTTTCAGACGGAAAAACTCAGGAAAATAACCACTAATTTCTTCTTTTTCCATATCTACAATCCCAAAACCTTTGATACCAGGCGTGTCGATTATTCGAGCATTAAAACTCAAATCATACATTTCGGCAAAAGTGGTCGTATGTTGTCCTTGCTTGCTGGCTTCGGAAATGGTTTTGGTTTTTAGATTTAAAGTTGGTTCCAAAGCATTCACCAAAGTCGATTTTCCCACACCAGAATGCCCTGAGAACATAGTAACTTTTCCTATCATCAATTGTTTTAATTCTTCGACACCTTTTCCAGTGGCAGCAGAAACACGCAAGCATTGGTATCCAATTTCTTGATACACGTGCTGCATATACAATTGTTCGTCTAATGTAGCCTCGTCAAAAGTGTCTATTTTATTGAAAACTAATATGGTTTCTATCCCATAAGCTTCGGCAGTTACCAGAAATCGGTCGATGAAATTGAAAGTCGTTGGCGGATTATTGATGGTGACCAAAAGAAAAACACGATCAATATTCGACGCAATAATGTGCATTTGATGCGACAAATTCACCGATTTTCGAACGATATAATTCTTTCTGTCGTGGATTTTATGAATGGTTCCAGTAACGGCATCCGAAGTTTCTTCGAGTTCATAATCTACAATATCGCCCACAGCAATTGGATTGGTGCTTTTGATGCCTTTGATTCGGAATTTTCCTTTCATACGGCATTCGATAAAATCGTCTTGATCGGATTTTACGGTGTACCAACTTCCTGTAGATTTGTAAACGGTTCCTGTCATAGAAATTTAAGATTGTTGAATTCAGATTTTAGATTAGAATCTTTGCAAAGATAAAATTTTGTTTTAGGTTTACAGTTGAAAGTACTTTATATCTACTAAAAGGTTTAAAAATGAAGGTAACTTGCAAAAACTGTAATCAAATTTACACCGGTCATTATTGCAACAATTGTGGACAAACGGCCGAAACGCATCGAATTAATTTTCATTTTCTATGGCACGAAATTAGACATAGTTTGTTCCATTTTGACGAAGGAATTTTGTATTCTGGAAAGCAATTATTTACCAGACCAGGTCATACCATTAGAGAATTTATAGAAGGAAAGCGTATTAAACATTTAAAACCAATCTCTTTGGTTATTATTTTGGCATCACTTTATGGATTTATGTATCATTATTTCCATATCAGTTTTGTAGAACCTTCTTCAAATGGCCCATCAGAAACTGGAATCGACAACGTAAAATTCAACGAATGGATGGGTACCCATTATGCCTGGACTACTCTTCTGTTGATTCCTTTATACACTATAGGTACAAGCATTGCTTTCAGAAAACAAGGCTATAATTTAGTGGAATATTTTATTCTCAACACATTCAAAGCTTCCCAAAAACTGTTTGTGCATATTGCTCTGTTTCCTTTGCTTTATCTTTTCAATGGAACACACACAATGACAACCCTTTCTTTCACCATATATCTAATTGACGTTGTGTTCATCTATTGGACCAATGCACAGTTTTTCAATAAACTGAGCTTAAAAAAATCATTCCTACTGACCTTATTGAGCCAATTGATATTTTTAAGTTGCTTATTTTTGATAATTTTTGTTGTTGATTTAATTCTTAAGAACTTGTAAAAACAAAAAATCCCCATACTCATTGAACAAGTATGGGGATTCTAATTTTAGAAAAAATCTTAAATTACGAATTCAATATTTTCTCTTGATGTTCGATACTTTCTTGGTGAATTCCTCTGAATAATTTAACGATAAATTCTTCTGTCAAACCTTTTTTAGCACCTTCGGCAACCATTTTTGCTTGGATTTCGTTCCAACGGTTGTTTTGCAAAACAGCTACGTTGTTTTCTTTTTTCACTTGACCAATTTCGTCAGCTACTTTCATACGTTTTCCTAACAATTCTAATAAGTTTGCATCCAAAACATCGATGTTAGCTCTTAATTTTGTCATTTTACTTTCAAAATCCGAATCTCCACTCAAATTTCTGATTTTCAAATCTTTCAAAATTTGTTTCAAAGCGTCTGGAGTTACTTGTTGAGCTGCATCAGACCAAGCATTTTCTGGATCGATATGTGTTTCGATGATCATACCATCATAATTCAAATCCAAAGCTTCTTGAGTTACTTCAAGAATCATTTCACGGTTTCCTGTAATATGAGATGGATCGATGATTAATGGTAAATCAGGGAATTTATTTTGCAATTCGATAGCAATTTGCCATTCTGGAATGTTTCTGTATTTAGTTTTTTCGTAAGTAGAAAAACCTCTGTGAATTACTCCTAATTTTTCGATTCCTGCAGCATACAAACGCTCAACTCCACCCAACCATAAAGCCATATCAGGATTTACTGGATTTTTAATCAAAACGATTTTATCAGTCCCTTTCAAAGTATCAGCAATTTCTTGAACAGCAAACGGATTTGCAGTTGTACGAGCACCAACCCACAAAACATCGATATCATATTCTAAAGCCAATTTACAGTGAGCCGCTGTAGCAACTTCAGTTCCCATTAGCATTCCAGTTTCTGCTTTGGCTTTTTTCAACCATTTCAATCCAATTTCTCCAACACCTTCAAATCCTCCTGGACGAGTTCTTGGTTTCCAAATTCCTGCTCTAAAAACGCTTACATCAGAATCTTTCAATTCGTGAGCAATTTTCAAAACTTGCTCTTCTGTTTCAGCACTACAAGGTCCTGCTATCACTAATGGATGAGTCAAATTGAATTCGTTCAACCAATTTCTCATTTCTTTCTTGTTTTCCATCTTTTCTAATTTAATTTTTTATTGTTTTATTGTGTGTTGTTCTTTTTTACTCCAAACTGCAACTAACTGCAGTTTATTTTTTCATTCCGTTTAGTATTTCTTTTATTTTATTGACGCTCTGCATTTCGTTGAATATGGCATCATAATCGTCGTTCTCCAATAATTCTTTGAAATGGGTTAGATTCGAAATATATTCTTCTAATCCTTTTATGACTTGCTTTTTATTTTGTTTAAAAATCGGCGTCCACATTGCTGGAGAACTTTTCGCCAGACGCACCGTGCTTTCAAATCCAGAACCCGCCATATCAAAAATATCTTGCTCGACTTTCTCTTTATCAATCACCGTTTTTCCAAGCATAAACGAACTAATGTGCGACAAATGCGATACATAAGCGATGTGCTTGTCGTGTGATTTCGGATCCATATATCGAATTCTCATTCCCATACTTTTAAACAAATCCAAGGCTTTTTCCTGTAATTTGAAAGTCGTTTTTTCGACTTCGCAAATGATGTTGGTTTTACCTTGAAACAAGTTTCTTAACGCCGCCGAAGGTCCAGAAAATTCTGTTCCTGCAATAGGATGTGTTGCAATGAAATTTCTTCTTTTCGGATGATTCGCAATGGCTTCGCAAATAGGAGTTTTGGTCGAACCTACTTCAAAAACTATCGTATTCTCTCCGATAGCATCCAAGACTTTTGGCAAAACAGTCAATGCAACATCCACTGGAACAGAAACAATTACAAAATCGGCTTCCGCCAAATCATCAAAAGTAGCCGCTTGGTCCACAACTCCAAGAGCAATGGCCTCCGCCAAATGACTTTCGTTGTTATCAATTCCATAAATAGTCGCTTCTGGATGTAGTGATTTGATGTCCAATACCATCGAACCGCCAATTAATCCTATTCCTATTACGTGTACTTTCATTTGTTTCGATTTTTAGACGCGATAAATCGCGTCTCTACATTACGCAAATCTATCTATTGCTTCTTGTACTATTTCCTCTTTTACACAAAGCGCAAATCGGATATATCCTTCTCCATTAGAACCGAAAATTGTTCCCGGTGTGATGAAAATCGATTTCTCGTATAATATTTTATCTATAAAATCTTCTGATGATGTGATTCCTGCAGGCAATTTTGCCCAGACAAATAATCCAACACCTTCTTTATACACTTCACAACCTAGCTTCTCGGCCAATTGTTCTGTTAAAACTCTTCTTTTCTTGTAAATCGCATTCATCGAATCAAACCAAGATTGATCGCTTTTCAAAGCTGCAATTGCTCCTTTTTGGATTCCGAAAAACATCCCACTATCCATATTGCTTTTTACTTTCAAAACCGCATCGATGCATGCTGCATTTCCTAAAACCATTCCCACGCGCCAACCTGCCATATTGAAGGTTTTCGATAAAGAATTTAATTCTAATGCCACGTCTTTGGCGCCTTCCACTTGCAACAAGCTCATTGGTTTGTCATTCAAAACAAAACTATATGGATTGTCGTTAATCAACAATATGTTATGTTTTTTGGCGAAAGCCACTAATTTTTCGAACAATTCTAAGCTTCCTCTCGCTCCTGTTGGCATGTGCGGATAACCCAACCACATCAATTTCACTTTCGATAAATCTAATTTTTCCAAAGCTTCGAAATCAGGTTCCCAATTATTCACTTCTTTCAAATCGTAATAAATCGGCACGGCTCCTACCAAATTCGTCACCGAAGAATACGTTGGATATCCTGGATTCGGAATCAAAACTTGATCACCTTCGTTCAAAAATGCCAAAGAAATATGCATAATTCCTTCTTTGGAACCCATCAAAGGCAAAATTTCGGTATTCGGATTCAAGGCAACTCCATAGTTGCTTTGATAAAAATCAGCCATTCCACTTCTCAATTCTGGCAACCCTTGGTAACTCTGGTATTGATGTGCATTTTCTTCCTGCATTGCCACAGTTACTGCATCAATAACTGCTTGGGAAGGCTTTAAATCAGGACTACCAATTCCCATATTGATGATGGGTTTCCCTTCGGAAGCCAATTGTCTTACTTCTCTCAGTTTTGAGGAGAAATAATATTCTTCAACTATATCTAAACGTTTTGCTGTTTGTATCACGGTTTTGTATTTTTATATTCGCCTAACACTTTGAAATATTCCGCCATAATTTCCAATAGAGATTTTGCTTTGGCGTAATCTTCGTATTTTTCGAAAGTCACATCCACAAAAAACGAATATTTCCAGGGTGTTTCTATTTTTGGCAAAGATTGAATTTTGGTTAAATTCAATTTGCAATCGCTCATTACGTTCAAAACTGCGGCTAAACTTCCACGTTTGTGATCCAATTCGAATTTGATGGAAGCTCTATTAATTTCGTCTTCTTCAACAAATTTTTCTTCTTTGTTGATAATCACAAAACGAGTCATATTGTTGTTGATTGTTTGGATTTCTGGTGCCAAAATCTCCAAATCATACATTTCAGAAGCTGCTTTACTAGCAATTGCGGCAACTCCTTTCAACTGTTTTTCGTGAATTCTTCTAGCTGTTTCGGCCGTATCTTTATCCTCGACGATTTTAATGTGAGGGTATTTTTTTAAAAACTGCATACACTGTAACAAAGCAATGGGATGCGAATGTACTTCTTGAATATCCTCCATTTTTTGACCTTTCAAAGCCATAAAATTTTGATGAATACTTAAATAATGCTCGCCAATAATGTGCAAATTATTTTTGTCAATCAAAGCATAATTAGGAATAATTGGCCCTGCAATAGAATTTTCGATTGCCATCACCGCTTGATCCGTTTTTCCAGACAAAACGCTATCTACCAATTCTTCAAATGACATACATTCATCTACCTCAACATTCTGAGAATAGTATTCCTGCACCACCTGATGATGGAATGACCCTTTTATACCTTGAATTGCAATTTTTGTTTTCATTTATACTCAAAAAAAAATCCTGATTTTCATCAGGATTGTATATTAGTTTTATTTGCTTCTTAATCTTTCAAATAACCATAGACAATCCTTACTTCCTAAAGAAGAAATAGTAAGTATTGCTAAAATAAAAACGGTTAGATGACATTTTGTTTCTGCTTTTTGATAAATTCCCTGCAAATGTATAAATATTTTTTTGCCAACCCAAAAAAAAGACCAATTTTACACAACAAAAAAGGAATTTTCTACAAAAACTGCTTTTTATTGCTAAATAATTAAAAATCAATCCTCAAAATAACAATTAAGCAACCACATTTAGATAACTTTCAATAGCAAAAACCTTCAACCAAGTCTTTTTGTCTATTGTATAGTTAAAAAACAATAAATCAAGAAATATTCTGTTTACTTTTGCTATAAACAAAAAGCAATGTCAATAGAAGTAAATAACATTTCGAAAAGTTACGGAAGCCAAAAAGCATTGAACGAGGTTTCATTTTCAATCCAAAAAGGAGAAATAGTGGGATTTCTTGGCCCAAACGGTGCTGGGAAATCGACTTTAATGAAAATATTGACCACCTACATCGCTTCCGACGAAGGTGCGGCTTCCGTAAATGGATTTGACGTAAATGCGCAAACCAAAGCGGTGCAACAATCTATCGGTTATTTGCCGGAGCACAATCCTTTGTATTTGGATTTATACGTACGAGAATATTTGGCTTTCAATGCCGATGTGTATAAAGTTGCCAAATCCAGAATTGAAGAAGTGATTCAATTAACCGGTTTGTCGAATGAAAGCCACAAGAAAATAGGTCAATTATCGAAAGGGTATCGCCAACGTGTGGGATTAGCCAATGCTTTATTGCACAATCCCGATGTTTTGATTTTGGACGAACCGACCACAGGTTTAGACCCAAACCAATTGGTCGAAATTCGTAATGTTATTAAAAATGTGGGGAAAGACAAAACCGTTTTCCTTTCGACTCACATTATGCAAGAAGTAGAAGCAATTTGCGACCGAGTAATTATTATTGACAAAGGAAAAATTGTCGCCGACAAAAAACTAGACAATTTAATTTCAACTGAAAAAGAACAAGTTATCGAAGTCGAATTTGACTATAAAATCGAAGAACAATTGATTGCTAAAATCGAAAATTTGACTACTTATAAAAATACAGAAAACAATATTTGGGAATTGACTTTCAATGCAGAAACTGATATGCGTCCCGTTGTTTTTGATTTTGCCAATGCCAATAGTTTGAAAACACTACAACTGAATCAGAAAAATAAAAATCTAGAGACTGTTTTTAGAGAAATTACCAAATAATTGGAATTAAGATTCATTATCTTTTCATTGCAAAATGCCCTTTATACACTTTGCCATTGGCTCGAGTTACCACAAACCAATAATCGGTAGATGGCAATTCGTGACCGTTATAAGTACCGTCCCAAGCAGATGTTGCACCAAATTCTTTGAGGAGTTTTCCGTAGCGATCAAATATTTTAGTAATTAAACCCGGTTCTGATGCTGAAAATTTCACCGCCCAAGTATCGTTATAACCATCTTGGTTCGGAGTGAAATATTTGGGATAATTCAAAAGAAAGACTTCTTGATTTACTGTTCCGCAACCATTTTTATCCCGAACATAAACGGTGTAATCGCCACTTAATAAACCCGAAAATGTATTGCTGTCTTGATACGTAATTCCATCTAGCGAGTACTCATAATTTCCTAAACTTGTATCTGCTAATTCTACGGTGATTACATTTTCGGCATCCGTCCAATCTTGGGTTTCAATCTTTGCAATTGTGGCAGCATTAGATAATTGAACCAAAAAATCTTTTGTCGATGAACAAATGGTAGTTCCGTGATTTTGAGTTACCATAACCGAATAAGAACCTGCTGCTGCAACGATTATAGATTGAGAAGTTTCTCCCGTTGACCACAAATAACTGTCAAAACCAGAACCTGCATCTATAGTTACATTCTCGTTTTGGCATAAAGAAACAATATCTGAAATTGGAATAACAGGTTCGCTAACCAAGGTCAAACTCAACTGAACAACTTGATAACATTTGTCATTCGAATCAATTCTGGCATAAATCACATTTGTTTCTAAAGACAAATTATAGTTTGTTAAAGCAGTAATTTGTTCGGCTGTAGTTTGATTTTCTGCTCCAGATTTTGACGAAAAATAAGTGTAGTTGACAGTTGTATTTGAAGTAATTTGAGATTGATAAGATGTCAAATCGACCAACTCCGAACCATCATTTTTGTCGTCACAAATAAAATCCGAAACATCTTTCACAGGAATACTTGGCGACACAATCGAAACTGAAACAGGCAATCTATTGACACTTTCACAACCATTTACAGTTTGGGAGGCGTAGTAGGTTACGCCATTTCCCAAAGCTGTAGTGGCTGGAACAAGCGTTCCATTTGTCGCAGAGTCATACCAAACAATAATAATTCCCGAAACTACCAGACTCGCAATGGTAGGTTTTTGAGTAGTACAGAAATCCTGAAGGGAATTTCCTGTTGGAGCAGGTGTATTTTGAATATTTATTTCGACTGGAATTCGTTCGCTTTCACAAATAGTTGCAGTTTGTGTAGCATAATAAATTCCTGTTTGCAAAATTGTCGAATTGGGCAACAGATTCCCATTTACAGGAGCATCATACCATTTAATTTTTACCCCAGTAATGGCAATATCATTGAGCGTTGCATTTTGTTGGACGCAAAAAAGCTGTGGAGTCGTGGCAACTGGAAGTAGCTCCGTATTGATGTATGCTTTGATTTCGACTTCATTGGCAACAAGAGAAACACAACCCAATGCATTTTTAATAAGCACTTTATACGTTGCTGGAATTAAATTATTTTTCGAATTGGAAGTCGTCCAAGTTAAACCATTATCAAAACTATATTCAGCTGCAACATCCAAAACCGTGATTGTTCCAGTAAGCGTGAGACAATCGGGTTGCGTGACAGTAACAGTAGGCGTTGGCGGATAACCTGGCGGAACTAAAACAGTAGCCAAAATAGCTATAGTTTCACAATTAGAACTATTTCTAGTTTTTAGCCAATAATCTCCAGCAACAAGTCCCGATTTAACATTATTAGTTGACCAAGTAAGACCGTTGTCAAAACTATACTCGAAATCTAAACTGGTAATGGTAATCGTTCCGAATGGATTGACACAAATTACAGGTTGAATAACCGAAAATGTTGGCGTTGCATTCGAACTCGCCACACTATTAATGTGTGCTATTTGAGCCGCAGAAATACAGCCCGAAACTGATTTTGCCGTAACATTATAATCGCCTCCCGCCAAACCTGAAAAAACTCCCGATGCTTGATAATTGGTTCCATCAATACTATAAGTCGTATTGCTCGATGTAGTAACATTTATGGTTCCGCTTGGCAGTTCGCAAGTAGGTTGCACTGTCGTGAATGCTGGAGCCACGGGACTCTCGCCCACTTTAAAAGTAATCAAATTAGAAACTACCCTGCACGAAGTGGATGCAATATTTGCATTTTGCGCCACCGCAATTCGGTACAAATAAGTCCCGGCAACCGAACTTGGAACAAAAGTATAATCAATTGAATTTGCCCCTGAAATATCCGTCCAAGTTGTTCCATTATCCGAACTCGATTGCCATTGATAAGCCGGGTTTGAATAGCCCGACGAAACCGTTCCTGTAAGCGTATAAGTTTTGGTGTCGTTTTGGCAAATGTCCAAACTCGTGCTACTGTCGTTTTGAATAGCCGAGGTAACCGTTGGTCCACAGGCTCTAAAAGTAATATCGTCCAAAGCAATATCATTTCCAGGAGCTGCACCAGCTTTATTATTTCGCATTCGGATAACTACTGTCGAAACACCCGCTGGAGTTGTAAAAAACAAACCGTATTGTTTCCAGACTGCACTTGAATTTAATGGAATACTGCCCGTGCTGTACGTTCCCAATATTGTTCCGGTCGTGGATTCGATAGTAAAAGTAATATCGGGTGGACTGGTATCATTGGATCGCAACAAATTCATTACCCAAGCTGCAAACTCGTAAGTCGTGTCTGGGCAAAGACCCGTAACCGTGTTTTTATAAAAATAATCGGTGGTAGAAAAACTGGCGTTGACTACCATCATATATCCTCCTCCAGTATGATCGGTCGTTGTCCACCAAGTTCCAGGCGTGTTTGTGGTACTTTCGACAGTATAAGAACCGTCACTCGGAAAATTAGCTGACGTGTAAGTATAACTAGTAATATCTGTACCCAAAGCACTTCCGTGAATGGCCGTGCCCGAACCAAAATCAATTTTCACAACTGGATCACCCAAACTACCTGTGCATAATTGGGCCTGAGTTTTCGAAAAGAAAAACATACAAATCAGTATAGAAAAATATTTGAAATTCAAAACAAGCAATTTTATGAAAGTAAAACTACCTCATAATAAAATGCTCGTCAAAAATTATATACCAATCCACCGGATTACTCGATGGAAACTAAATACTTGTCTATTAAAAAGTTCTTGTTTTTCTGTTTTTAATAGTTGGAAAATCACGAGAAGCTTTCTCTTTAATTTACTAATATGAACATAAAAAAAGATCCCACAGGTTTTTACACTTGTGAGATCTGATAAAATATTATTATTTGATAAAATTGCTTGATTTTTCTAAAAAACCTGACTGGCAATTTGATGAATATTGTCCGATTTTCCCATAGAATAATAATGTACGCAAGGCACACCAAATTCAATTAATTCCTTGGATTGCTGCACCGCAAATTCCACCCCTATTTGACGAACGGCCGCATTGTCTTTGGCTTGTTCGATCGAATGAATTAAATCCTGTGGCATATCCAACCAAAAAACTTGCGGCAACAATTGCAAATGACGTTTCACCGCTACAGGCTTGATTCCTGGAATAATCGGCACGGTAATTCCAATGGCACGAGCGGCCTCCACAAACTTGAAATAACGTTGATTGTCAAAAAACATTTGCGTCACGATGTAATCGGCTCCGGCATCCACTTTTTCTTTAAGCCTTTTTAAATCGGCTTCCAAGCTTGGTGCTTCGATGTGTTTTTCAGGATAACCGGCAACTCCCACACAAAAATCGGGTGCATTTTGCATTGGCAAAGTATCGTGCAAAAACTGTCCGGCATTCATCGCCTTGATTTGTTTGACCAAATCCACCGCATAGGCATTTCCGCCTTTGGTAGGTTCAAAATATTTTTCGCCTTTCATTGGATCACCACGAAGTGCCACCAAATTATCAATTCCCAAATATTGGCAATCAACCAATAAATATTCCGTTTCTTCTTTGGTAAAACCACCACACAACACGTGCGGAATGGCATCCACTCCATATTTATGTTGGATAGAGGCGCAAATCCCAACCGTTCCCGGACGCATACGAGTGATTCGACGATCAAAAAGTCCGTCTTTTTCGATATAAACATACTCTTCTCTTGAAGTAGTTACATCAATAAACGGCGGTTTAAACTCCATCAACGGATCAATATTTTGATATAAATCTTTAATATTTGTTCCTTTTTGAGGCGGAACAATTTCGAAAGAAAACAATGGTTTCCCTTTTGCGTCTTCTATATGTTGTGTTACTTTCATTGATTTTTGGTTGTTAGTTGATGGTTGTTAGTTGATGGTTGGCGGTGTAAACCCATCAACTAACAACCATCAACTATATTTTACTTTTATAATAATTTATAAATCCGTTTAATAATTTTTTACAAAGTTGAATCTGTACAAGAGCAATATTAAAATTAGCTTCATTAATATAATTTTGATCCAATGCTAAATAATATTGAGTTTCTAATTCATATAATGAACCTCTTGAGATATGCAGAAAATTTATTGTGTCTTTTGATGTTTGTCTACCACAACCTTCCGCAATATTTGAAGGTATTGAAATTGCTGCCCTTCTCATTTGATTTGTCAAACCAAATAATTCTTCTTTTGGAAATACTTTAGATGAATCATACAACAAATTAACTAGTTTTCTAGCTTCAATCCAAACCTCTAATTTATTGTACTCCATTTTTTATTTAGTTGTGAGTTGATAGTTGACGGTTGGCGTTTGATAGTGGGAGGTTCAAAACCAACAACCGTCAACTAACAACCATCAACCAAAATCTAATCTGCTATATTAGGATTCAACCATTTTGTTGCCTTATCGGTTGAAATACTTCTTCTTTTGGCGTAATCAATGACTTGGTCTTCTTTAATTTTTCCTAGTCCAAAGTACTTGCTTTCTGGATTTCCAAAGTAATAACCAGAAACCGAAGAAGCCGGCCACATTGCCATACTTTCGGTCAAAGTTACTCCGATTTCCTTTTCAACATTCAACAATTTCCAGATTGTTGGTTTTTCTAAATGGTCTGGACAAGCTGGATAACCAGGTGCTGGACGAATTCCTTTGTACTCTTCTGCAATCATTTCGTCGTTCGTCAATACTTCATCTTTCGAATATCCCCAAACTTCTTTACGTACTTTTTCGTGAAGATATTCGGCAAAGGCTTCTGCAAAACGGTCTGCCAAAGCTTTTACCATAATCGAATTGTAATCGTCTAAATCTTTTTCAAATTCCGCTGCCCATTCGTCCACACCAAAACCGGTGGTTACACAAAATGCACCCATATAATCGGTCACGCCGTTATCTTTTGGAGCAATAAAATCGGCCAAAGCTATATTTGGAGCGCCTTTAGTCTTTTGTGCTTGCTGACGCAAAGTCAAGAATTTCTCCAATTCATTTCCTTTTTCGTCATACAATTGAATATCATCGTCGTTGATTTGATTCGCTGGAAAGATTCCATAAATTCCTTTAGCTTGCAATTTCTTTTCTTTCAAAATTACTTCCAACATTGCTTGAGCATCGGCAAATACAGAAGTCGCTTGTTCGCCAACCACTTCATCCGTTAGAATCGCTGGATACTTTCCGAATAATTCCCAGGTTCTAAAAAACGGCGTCCAATCGATGTAAGGAACCAACACATCCAAATCCACTTCGATTACTTGTTCGCCAATTACATTTGGTTTTACAGGAGTGAAATTAGCCCAATCCAATTGCAATTTGTTTTTACGAGCATCTTCAATACTCAAGAAATTCTTGTCACGTGAACGCCCCAAGAACGACTCCCTGAAAGCATCATAATCGGTTCGAATATCGCTGGTGTATTTTTCTCTATTATCGTCTAATAAATTTCCCGCCACCGTTACCGCTCTCGAAGCATCGTTTACGTGAATTACGGTTCCTTTATATTGTGGTGCAATTTTCACGGCGGTATGAGCCCGCGAAGTCGTTGCTCCACCAATCATTACCGGGATTTTCATTCCACGCTTGTCTAATTCTTTGGCGAGATATACCATTTCATCCAATGACGGAGTGATTAATCCACTCAAACCAATAATATCCACATTGTGTTCAATAGCGGCTGCAATAATTTTTTCTGGCGGAACCATAACGCCAAGGTCAATGATTTCATAATTATTACAAGCCAAAACGACTGAAACTATATTTTTTCCAATATCGTGAACGTCTCCTTTTACGGTTGCCATCAATATTTTTCCGTTTCCTTCTTTATCTCCTACTTGTTTAGCAGCTTCGATAAATGGCAACAAATACGCAACGGCTTTTTTCATTACCCTTGCCGATTTTACCACTTGTGGCAAAAACATTTTCCCTGAACCGAACAAATCTCCAACGACATTCATTCCTGTCATTAAGTTGATTTCGATTACTTCGATAGGTTTCGTGGCTGCCAATCTTGCTTCTTCAACATCCTCTTCAATAAAGGCATCAACACCTTTTACTAGTGAATGGGTAATTCTTTCTTGAACAGTTCCCAAACGCCATTCTTGAATTTCTTTTTAGTTGGTTTTTGGACCACCTTTTACATTCTCGGCAAAATCCAATAAACGTTCCGTGGCATCGTCACGTCTGTCTAGAATTACATCTTCAACGTGTTCTAATAAATCTTTTGGAATTTCATCATAAATAGATAACATCTCAGGGTTTACAATTCCCATTGTCATTCCATTTTTAATGGCGTGATACAAGAAAACCGAGTGCATCGCTTCACGAACCACATCATTTCCTCTAAACGAAAACGAAACGTTACTCACACCACCGCTGATGTGTGCGTGTGGCAAATTTTCGCGAACCCATTTGGTTCCCCTGAAAAAATCCAAAGCATTCAGGCGGTGTTCTTCCATTCCTGTTGCCACTGGAAAAATATTCAAATCGAAAATAATATCCTGTGGAGGAAAGCCCACTTTGTTGACCAAAATATCATACGAACGCTGACAAATTTCTATTCTACGTTCGTAATTATCGGCTTGTCCCACTTCGTCAAAAGCCATAATAATGGCTGCTGCTCCATAGCGTTTAATCAATTGGGCGTGGTGGATGAATTGCTCTTCTCCTTCTTTCAAAGAGATTGAATTCACCACACATTTTCCTTGAGCCACTTTCAAACCGGCTTCAATAATATGCCATTTCGAGCTGTCAATCATAATCGGCACACGAGCAATATCGGGTTCGGCTGCAATCAGGTTTAGGAATTTCACCATCGCATATTCACCATCCAACATTCCTTCATCCATATTAATATCGATGATTTGCGCGCCTCCTTCTACTTGCTCTTTGGCAATGCTTAATGCTTCATCGTATTTTTCTTCCTTGATTAATCGAAGAAATTTCCTGGAACCTGTTACATTGGTTCTTTCCCCAATGTTCACAAACACGCTTTCCGGCGTAATGATTAAGGGTTCTAATCCCGATAATACTAGATTTCTTCTTTTTCCTGCTTCTGCCATTTTTTTGTTTTTTTATTTTTACAACAACGGAATAAATTCCGTTGCTACAAAATGTATCGTTCCTACGGAA
>ERZ1034361.990-NODE-990-length-16444-cov-2.808028_pt1 | contig 16444 bp, 16 predicted proteins | sample MGYA00520617_ERZ1034361 | MGnify/ENA primary metagenome ERZ1034361 (study PRJEB33736, sample SAMEA104284507) | Azolla filiculoides | biome: Urban; feature: Water surface; material: Ditch water | place: Netherlands | collected 2015-10-28 | depth 0-0.1 m ... | reverse complement strand
CATTTTTAAATTTTTTCACATGTGAAATTGCATTTAAAAACGAGTGATTATAACAATATATTTTTTTTACAGATTTCTCTTGATTATATTTTTCTAAAAAATATATTGATTTTGTATCTTCAAAAAATTTACAAGTTTCGTAAAATTTATCTTTTGATATTTTCATTTTGTTTTTTAAATTGTTAAAAAGTTGAAAAAGAGATTTTTTTTCATCGATATTCTCAATTAAAATTTTAAAAATTTCATATTGGGTTTCGTCTTTACATTGAAGTTCAATTATCTCTTGTAAACGATGAATTTTTTTATGTTCTTCATAATTTATTAGTTCGGCTAAATTTCCAAATTTTAAAAAACTATTAAAACTTTGAGTGATATTTTGATGTCTATTATCATGGAGTAAATACTCTTCGAAATCTAAGGCACAAATTATTATATTTTCAAAATGTTTAATTTTAATTGGTTCAATTGTAGAAATAATAATATTTTCACAAATTGGAAGTTCAAATTGGAAATTGAAATTTTCTAATACAAGTACAGATATTTCATTCATTCTAATAAATTTTTCTAAATTTTGTGAAATTTCTAAAAAATCATTTCTTAAATCAGAAAAATCAATATAAAGATACTCTTTTGATTTAAATGTAGATAAAAAGTCATAAATAAGATAACTTTTTCCTGTTTTTGTGGCACCAGAAATTATTGTTTTTGGATTAGTTATTTTTGTTTTTCGCTCAATGAAATTAACCTTTGAAAAGTTAATTTCATAACAAGCTTCGAGGGTTCTCATTTTTTATTTTGTATCAAAATAATTGCTTCTTTGATTGCATTTACATAACTTTTTGTGTTTATTTTTTCATTTTTATATGCAATATTAAAAGCAGTTCCATGGTCAACTGAAGTTCTAATTATTGGAAGATTTAGACTTACATTTATACTTTGTTCAAAATATAAAGCTTTAAGTGGAGCTAATCCTTGGTCATGATACATAGCAACAAAATATTTATAATTCTTTCGTGAAAGTGGGGAAAATGCAGTATCAGGTACAAGTGGACCTTTGAAAATATTTCTTTCTAAATGTTTATTTGCTTTTTTGATGGCTTTGAAAATTTCTACTTCTTCATCTCCTAAAAAGATTATTTTGCATTTCAAGTACCTGGTACTATTTTTCCATTTGAAAAAGTAGGAATTGAGAAACCCACTGAATGGATGAAAGCAAACAAACAATATCTTCAAAGTATAGTTGAAGATATTGATATAGCACTTTTAGAATACAGTGCGATTGATTCTCTTGGTATCAAGAAATACGATGAGAAATTCCGACAAGTAAAGGCACTTCTTGCATATGGAGCAAAATATGGCCATTTTTTCATGGATCACTTTGATGAAATACTTATCATGCTCTGAGATCGAGAACCACAACGATATATTGTTCTCAATCAAAATCGTGATGAGATTCGAGCGAATGGAGGTTTTCCATGAACTGTTATAACGGTTAACGTTTACAAATGAAATATTGTAGAATATAGAAAAGATGATGTGTACTACTATGATTGGCATTTATTCCCAAACAAAGAAACACCCCCTCCAGGACTTGATAAAATCGCAGATAACTTCTGAGTTCGAGATGTAAACTACTATCCAGAATTCAGAAAAACGGTTGAAAAGGCAAACTACTTCATGGAAAAAGCAGGAGCATCCAGTATTACTACAATGATAGCAATCAATCAGGGTATCATTATGGATCTCCTTAAAAAGTACTGACCAGTTCGTTTGGATGAGATAGGACAAGACATCACATGAGAAGATTTTTCATTCCTCATGTCCGTTCTCGTAGAAGCAAAATTTGGAAAAATAGAACATCCAAAGGAGATTCTCTTCTCTTTTATTGATAACTTTATACAGAAACTGCTTGAAAAACAAGACTTTGCCTGATATGCTGAGATTCTCGAACGAAACTTTATGAGCTGAGAAATTCTTATTGCCTCAAGAAATGAACAGGTACAAAGTTTTATAGAAAGTTTTCACTTCTATGAACAATGGAAGGGGAATGGATGAAACTGGATTTACCCAGTATTTACCTCAATAAGTGGAAACAAATCTGATAGATATGTCAATCGAACTTTTTCACTTTCCACGACACCAAGTGTTGCATGTACGGTAGAAAATACGATCCGAATAAATTCAACTCACACGTTTGATATACGGGAAGAAAAAAGGGTACGCGGTATCCTCAAGGATCTCGATATTACTGATAAAAAACAAGTTGACGAGCTTGTTCGGATTCAATGAATGGGTGAAAATAGACAGTATATTCGACTTTTAATTCCGCCAAGTTCACTTCTCACTACAACCTGAGCTGATATCTCTGTGGATTCGAAAAATTTTGCATATACCACTCTCTCATTCTATCTTGATACTCCTGTAGGGAAAAGTGTAGAAAAGAGTATTTCATATCTTACAAAAATAGAAAATTGTAATGATAAGGATTTGACCCTTCAGTTTTTTCGACAACCATGACTGACCAATATAACCGTTCTTCATACAAATAATAACTCCTCCGATAAACCATAATTTCTTTCATATGTTTTCATTTTCTTTTATCAATCAGGTAGATTCATTTGCTCCGGATATGCTTCGTGTGAATATGATTTTTGAGTTGATTCAAGAGTCAACAAAAATTCCTATGAAAGGAATTATTAATATTGCTTTTTTAAGTGATAAAGAAATATGTGATTTGAATCGTGAATTCCGAGAAAAAGATAAAACAACGGATGTACTCTCGTTTCATTACTTTGATGAGTTTGATTCCCTAGAAGATGATACAGTTGCCGGAGAAATTGTTCTTTCCGAATCAAAGATACAAAGCCAATCAAAAGAGTACAAGCATTCACTCCAGGAAGAATGTGAAATTCTCATTATCCATTCACTTCTCCACATCCTTGGTTTTGACCATGAAGAAGATGATGACTTTGAAGACATGTGGGAATATGAGTCTTTTATTCGTGAAAAAATGGGACTTTCAATAGAACGATAAGAGAAACTCTGAAAAATATTTTGACTTTTATAAGAAGTTTCATACTATGCTCCCACACTCCTGGCGGGGTAGCTCAGTGGTAGAGCAGCGGCCTGAAAAGCCGTGTGTCGGCAGTTCAATTCTGCCCCTCGCCACCATTTGAAACAAAAAAATCACTCTCAGCAATGAGAGTGATTTTTGTAAAGACCATAGATTCAGGGAATAGTCAATTCATTTTTATAAAAAACCCTTATAAATCAGAGAAAACTCAGTATAAAAGCATTGTATTATTTGATGATTCCTATTTTCATGTCGATTTTTTTTCTTTCCACAGCCTCTTTTATACTCTTGCTTATGGTAGCAGCGGGAGTAAGTTACCTAGCAAAATATTGGAAAATCCCATCCACTGCTGCACTTGTAGCTGCAGGAATGCTTATTGCCTTTGCAGCAAAAAATGGAATCATTCCATTTATAGATGATTTTGAGCTCACTCCCGATATTCTCTTCTATGTATTTTTACCGATTCTCCTATTTGAGTCTGCATATACTATACGATATAAAGAATTACTCAGAAATATTCGATCTATCAGCGCATTAGCCGTCGTATCACTTATTATATCGGCCTTTTTTATTGCTTTTATACTCCAATATATACTTTGATGGCTTGGTTTTGATATTCCTTTTATTGTTACTCTCTTATTTGGTACCTTAATTTCCTCTACAGATACAGCAGCTGCACTCAGTATTTTTAAAGAACTCTGAGTCCCCAGACGTTTAAATCTCATCTTTGAATGAGAAAGCCTCTTCAATGATGGAACGGCCATAGCTCTTTTTCTTGTTGTCCTTTCCGTTATAGAATCACGAGCAACTGGATGAGTTCCAACCATTCATATTAATTTGTATGAGCATATAATCAATTCGTTTACATATACCGTGAATGCAGAATGGTTTCCAATTATAAAGGGGCTTCTTTCTCTGTTGAGTATGATTATTTTTGGAATTATCATTTGAGCAAGTATTTGAATTATTTTCTCCAAAGTTATCCAAAAAATTAGAAATGATAGCTATCTTGAGATCACACTTTCCCTTGCCCTTGCGCATGCAACTTTCCTTATTGCTGAACTCATAAATCATACCATACTTCCAGTCTCTTGAATTATAGCAACCGTTGCAGCAGCAATGGTACTGTGAAATTATGGACGATACAAAATTAGTCCAAAAGTAGAAGAAGTTATGGAACGGTATTGGGGATTTTTCGCTTTTGTTACCAATAGTCTTGTATTTATTCTCGTGGGAATGATGCTTATCAATCTCAATGTGAATTGGAAGCCTCTCATACTTCCAATTCTGATCACCATTCCAATTGTTATTCTTGCACGCGCTGTTTCTGTTTACTCAGTATTCTGATTTCTCAATTTTCTTAAAAAAGAAGAACAAGTTCCACGCTCATGGCAACATGTTCTTTCTTGGTGAGCCCTCAGATGAGGACTCGCTGTTATGATGGTTCTCTTGATACCACCTGACATTATCCTTCCAGAATGGCACCTTCGATGAGTTCCTATTCGAGACTTTTTACTGTCGCTAACACTAGGTACGGTTGTTTTTAGTATTTTCGTAAAGACCATCACAATAGCTCCATTGGTTCGCCATTTCAAGATTGATAAACTCCATGATATTGAGGAGTTTGAATATATTGAATGAAGAATTCTTATGGCCTCAGAAGCACTCACAAAAATACAAAAGATTCGTGAAGGTGGCTATATTGATGCAGACGAAGCGAATTCACTCACAGCGAAATACCAAAAGACACTGAAAAAGGCAAGAGAAGATGCTGAGGAACTCATGAAAAAACATGGTGAAAATTTTTGAACACTCGTACGGCGGGTTGCAACCCTTCATGCACTTTGAATTGAAAAATATTGGCTCCGAAATATGTATAAATCCAATGAGATTCCAGAAATTGTTTTTAAGAAAATTATGAAACGAGTCGTCCTTCAAATTCGACGTGTTGAACGCTGAGAAAGTCAGATATTAACGGTAAAAACAGGCGAAGTAAAGGCTGATATTTTTGAGCGCATAACTGAGTATATTATTGACCGATTGGAACCGAAAATAGATCCTATCAAAAAACAATACCTAGAAATCCGTACAATCCATATTATTATCGAAAAATCACTTGCAGGATTAACGGATCTTGGAAAAATTGATTTTATCGGTCAAAGAGAAGAATTCAATGAAGTAATAGCACTGTATGAAGGGTTTCGAACCCAAGCAGAAAAAGAACGTCGTCTCTTATTTCGTACTCATAAAGACTTCCTAAGAAAATTGAGCGCCTCTCTTACTGAAAAATCCCTTTTATCTACGGAAGAATCGATCCTAGAAGATCTCGCAGCAAAAGAGATTATTTCTCCAAAACTCGTTCTCAGATTTGAAAACAATATCTGAGTCCGTATGGAGTGAAGAAGATAGGATGGGAATATTTGTAGTTCACATCCCGTGTATTCAATAACCTAGATTCTTTATTAAACATATTTATAATATACTTGACAATTGGAAATTTAACATACTATATATGTTACTATAAATTATAACACTATGTCTAAATCAATAAATACATCGGTAGTAGCACTTGCAATTTCTACTGGAATTTTAGTAGGTTGCGAAAATAATACTAAAGAACATACATGAGTAGAGAAATTAGGGGAACAAGTATGTAATCATTATTTAAATATTTTATCAAATGATCCTAAGAACCCAAATTCTCAAATATTTCATGCAAGATGATTACTTCATCCAATCGTCTTTGATTGTAGTACCACTATTCAATCTGAAGCAAAAACAACAGCAAAAATTAAATATGATCGTTCCGTAAGTCTTGCCAATCCAACAGCATGAAAAGTACTCTCAAGTACTGTTGAGCAATGAAAGAAACAAGTTACCGATTTTGCAAAAACAATAAATAAAGCTCCTCAGATTTGAGCAAATGTTAAACCCTACTTTATTTCAAAAACGACACCAGTAATTACTATTATCAAGTGATCAGTTATTTGAAATGCATCAGCAGAGGGGAGAATAGAATGATGAGATAAGTCTTTAATTGAAAATAATGCAGTTTGAAATACGCAAATAGCAATGGAACGAGCAAATGCTATAAAAAATGGAATAATCTGAGCTCTTGAGCAAACATGAGCAAAAGTAAATGGCCAGGAGAGAATTATTCTATCAAGTAAAATTAATCCTCTCACTTCAAATGAACTTGGCGAACTTTATGCTGAATGACTCAAGATGAATGGAAATTGAAAAAATATTGTTATGGATCGTATTGCAAAATACAATACCGAGTGAGTAAGTACTCCTTCGTTGGAGCAAATTATTTGAGAAAAAAGATTTGCTGAAGCGAGTATACAGTATACGGCAAGTGGTATTGATCGAGTAATCGATGTATCGAATTGGAACTTTGTCTACTGGCTATGAATTCTTAGTGCACTTTGATTAGCAGGACGGAATCTAACAAAAAGAGTTACAAAAAAACATTCTTCAAATACCCTATCATCCAATTAAGTGATGAAAACAAGACAAAGAAATAGAAGTAAATATGAATTATCTTCTATACATCTTTGCGATCAATCATTTTTCAGTATCAAGAAAAACATCATTGCTGTCTATATGAAACGTATTATATACGAGCGAACGAATTTCATTTGTCATATCATTATCACTCACAACAACATATCAACCGAGCTTAAGAACGCGAATGATTTCATGTAAAAATGCAATTGGGTTTACAGTTTTTTTTGAAAGAACATAGTTTACAAAGATAGCATCTGCAGATTTTTCTGGAATTCACTCAAGATTTTCTCCGTAAGAAGGATTTCGAATAATATGTTCATGCGTTCATATTGGGTCATATTCTTTCCACCACAGTAATTCTTGTAAAACTTGTTTAGATTCAGCCGTATTTTTCTCACGAATAGCTCGAAGTTCAGATGAAACAGTAGCATCATCTGGAAAATTCCTATGATTTGATAAGCGTTCAAGTCTCCCTACATCTTCCTGATAGAGAAATTCATAATCAGCCTCTCGAAATACTGGATCAACGACAGTAAGCTTCGAAACGGAATGCTCCAAAACAGAAGCAAGTCAGCCAAATCATCAACCAATATCAAGTATATTTTTTCACTGAAAATCAGGATAGATACCATTTCTATTCTTATAACCAAGATTTTTCAAGAGTGTTCGTACAGAATTTCCAGGAGCTACTCGTATTTTTTCACGAATCAATCATTGCCTCTCATCAATAGCTGAGTCAATTTTTCTATTGGATGCTTGTTGAAGAGCAAAGACGAGTCATTCTGGAATATTGGATGGAAGTCAGAGTTCTTCACGAGAAAGAAGGGTCATAATTGAATTTTATATGAACAGTATAGCAAATAAAATCACAATACACAAGAGAATACTTGTATTTTCATCCATCATATGGTAGAGTATTACTATATATTACATTGATTTTATGAAACATAGTATTTATGTGCTTGGAGTAATTATACTCATGGAACTTCTTTGATTTCTCCTCTATTTTAGTATAAATATACTCCTTGTACGGTATCATCTTGTAGATGTACTAGAATTTACGAATATATCACTATCACGAAATGCTATGTACACTAACTGAATATTCTGGAGTATTATTTGATATTTTCTGGGGCAATATTGGTGGAAAATGATATATATCGATAAACGATGGCCTTTCAAGAAAGATAAGAAAAACCAATAAGAAATTATTGGTTTTATTTTTATTTTAAGAGACTTATTATACAATAGAGGCATGCAAATATACACTCTCATACGTACCAATAGAAGAACGCTCAGTCTACAAATATCAAAAGAATGATTCCTCATTGCACGAGCACCACTCAAGCTTTCTCAAGAAAAGATAGAGCAATTTATTGAACTCAAATCTCAATGGATACAGAAAATGCAGGAGAAGGTTCTGAGTCAAAATAAATACGAAGATGAACCGAATGTTATGCATTATTTTGGAAAGAAATATACCATCAATTTCTCAAGTACATGCGAGAAAATGGGAATTCAAGAATCGACATGAACTTTCACCCTTCCATATAAATATAAGGAATTTCAAGATGAGAAAATAACATACTGGTATAAAATGCGCGCTAAAGAGTATCTTTCCCAAGAAACATATCGACTTGCAACCCTCTATAATTTCCGATATAAGAATATAAAGGTTACATCCGCAAAAACACGATGGGGATCTTGCAGTGCCTTGAATGCCATTAATTATTCATATCGCCTTATAAAACAGTCAAAAGAAGCCATTGAGTATGTTATTATTCATGAACTGGTACATACAAAAATAAAAAATCACTGAGTACATTTTTGGAAAATGGTCGAATCTATTCTTCCAGATTATAAAAAAAGAGAATGAATCTTAAAATCTTCAGGTTCTCCTTCTTGAAATTTTTAATATATATTGACATTAATATATTTATAATTTATAATATATATTATATAACATTGTAAAAAAATGGATAGCTGCAAAAATATACTCTATACTTTCTCAGATATACCAGAAACGCTAGAATGTAGAGAAATGAAACCTTCGAAACAGGCAGATAGAATGTTACAGGCACTCAAGAAAGAATTTCTCCCTCATTATGAACGCGAGTTTAATGGGTATCTCCGTTCTTATTTCGAAACAGAAAATGAAAGTGACAAAGAACAAATACTCGCAAATATTAACTCAATTTATAGAAATTATCCCGACCATATTCATTTTATCGAGATGATTGGATATTTTGCATGGAAGCGTTTTCGATTTGAACATGATTCAAGCTTACTCATATCAACTACACATAAAGTTCGAGAACTTACCCAAAGAAAAGTTCCACGATGATGAGAATTTGTAGGGCTTCAAGATGATTTCTATGGATATCTCCGTATGGAGCTTGAGAAAGATCATTCACCTATTGATTCTATACTCCCAAATATACTTATTATTTTATGAAATGATTTTAAGACTTGGCTAACACAGACAATTCGTATAGAGAAAAATTTGAATACAGAAAAAAAACAAGCGATACTTTCCAGATATAATCTCTATAGAAACAAGAGTTAACAATCAATTTCCCACTGTTTTATTTTTCATAGTATGATATCATCCACACACTGAATGATATCATTTTTTTGGGTTTTTGGAAGATGAGGAGGAAGAGTTCCAGTTTTTGTATGTCGGAAAAAATTAGTATCTACAATATTTGGATGAAGCAAAAAAATACTTTTTTCTTTCCATTCTTTTCGAATCGATCCAATAAATCATCGTAATCACCATTTTGTTGCCTGATATGCAGCTCATCATGAATATAAATGTTTTCCTGCTTGTGAACCAATGGCTATAACCATTGCATTCTTTGTAAGATTTCCATGAGTAGAGAGGAGTGACAATAATGTTATATGTGCAAGAAGGTTGACTGAAATCATAGTTCTATTCTCTTGAATGGAGACTTCTTCTAATCCTCAAAAATATCAAACTCACGCATTTAAAATAACTAAATCATACACACGATTCATAGGAAATACTGATTGAATAGAATCTGTATCTGACAAATCAGCGGTCAATAATTCCCATCAGGCATTTCGAGATATTCGATCTATTCAAACTACACAATGCTCGCTATTATCAGAAAAATGAAGAGCAAGTGCTTCACCAATACCAGAAGATGTTCCTGTGATAAGAATATTCATATTTTACTTTTCACAAAAAATTCCAAGAGAATGATCTTTTACAACTGCATCGCCAGGAAATACCTTCCCATTCATGGTAACATAAACTCATGCAGGAAGAATCTGCACTGCAGTAAAGGCGCTTCAGAGATTAAAAAGCGCATCGGACCCAGGTCTATTGTATGGAATCATCGATCAGACAAGGACTATTGTTTTATTTCGAATAGTAGAAATCAATCGTTCTGCGGTAAGTTGCATCGTATCGGTTCCATGAGTAATAATAATTTTATCTTCTGATACTTGGTGACAAGTAGATTCAATAATACATCTATCTAAGTCATTGAGTAAAGCTGAATCTTTTAGAAAGAGCACGTTAAGTACGCTTTTTGTAGTAATTCTTGATTGCAGAAGCATCGTAGGTATGTGAGTCTCGGAAAACTCATATACCCCATCATCACGTATTCGAGAACAATCAATAGTTCATCCAGTAGCAAGAATTCGTATAGTCATGTACATGCTATTATAGAGAATAAGTAATTTTTGCACCAATCTCTATATTCTCTCAATGAGAAATATTTTTTCTATCTACTATATCATACTCATCTACTTCCGGTGCCTGTATTTCACGACGAATTGTTATAGTATTTTTCTCTATATTCATAACAAATCCAACCTGTAATGATAATTTTGCTTTTTCAGAGTAAGAAGCATAGATGGTATTGAGTAACTCTGAGATACGATGAATACGATCTTTTGCAATACTATCATCAATCTTATAATCAAGTTTGGAACTTGCAGCCAAGGATTCATCATGGTATTGAAAAATACCAACTGACTCAAACTGATACTCCTGAATAAAATTATAAAGATCTTCAAAATCTTCATCAGTTTCACCTGGAAAGCCAATAATAAAACTCGTACGAATAAAAGAATTTGGGAATTCTTTTCGTATATAGTCAAGAAATGAGTTAATGTGATTCCTATCATAGTGTCTTCCCATTCGTTTCAATATATGTTCACTTGAGTGCTGGAAAGGAATATCAAAATATGGAAGGAGTTTTTTGAGTTTTTTTAAACGAGTAAGATGATCAAGAGTAAGGATATCTGGATAGAGATAGTAGAGACGTATTTTAAAATCTCCAGAAATGGCATCAATTTTTTCAAGAAGATCAAATAAGCGAGCTTCTCCATATAGATCAGTACCATACCGAGTTGTATCCTGTGAAATAATCTGAATTTCTCGAATACCATTACCTAACATACTTTGAACCTCCTTGAGAATATCCTCTATTTTTCGAGAAGTTTGTTTCCCACGAATCTGTGGAATAATACAAAATGTGCAACTATTATCACAGCCTTCAGCAATTTTTAAATACTCATATCCAAACGGAGCATGAATATAAGCACGCACTTCATCTCATTTCCAAACAAAAGCCTGCTTTCCACGCTGATTTCATCCAATACTTCAGAGATAATCAGAAAGTTTCTTTTCTTCAAGTAATTTTTCTGTTATGTAACCATCTTTATATATATTGTTTATAGATTCTGAATAATCTTTTATATTATTATATCTTAAATCTTCTTTTGTCTGATGAAATTTCCTCAATAATAGAATAACTCACAAATGGAACAACCGAATGAAGGTGTTTCAATGAAGCTAAAAAAACATCATCCTTTACACTCACATAACATCCCATAAGAAGCAGTTTCTTTCCAAGTGAATCATAATATCGTAGTGTTTCTTCTGATTCTTCGCGTGCAGAAGAAAGAAATCAGCACGTATTTACAATAACATACTCCACATCCTCATCTTCGGGATTGTCATAATATTCTATCGGTGTTCGATCAGAATATTTCAGAATCTCACCAATTGCAAACTCAAGGTCAACTAAATTTTTTGAACAACCGAGATTAATAGCAGAAAAAGAAAAAGCCATACCAAAAAAGTCTTAAAAGTTTTCGAATTATAGGGAAAAAAATTATATAGGCAAACTAAAAAAGATGGCCTCTATGAACAAAAAAAGTATTCATATAAGAAATTCATTGTTCCAAGGATGTGTTTTTTCTATGAAGAAAACATTATATTTCTATGATTTTTTATTAGAAGAAGAAGGGAAGACCTCTGGTAATTGGTTACACTTATGAGTTCGTCAAGAGATATAAAGCTTGTATTCTTACAAAATACTCTATACTTATTTTTGTAAGAAGCCTCTCTCTTCTCACGTGCATCTATTCGGTATTTTTCTCTACAAATTATACTGCTCTGTTCGTAGGCTGATATTCTCTGTCATCGTACCGATAATACTCCTACCATAGGATACTTGGCATGCCCAATTATCTCACTAATGCACACAGGGATATAAATATGTTTTATAACGGTCAAGAGGGAAACTCTTCGAAAAATATCCTCCGAGCAATCGGAGGATATTTTATTATGTATTGAAATTACTTATCAAGAGGGATGGTATGAATATTATTTCATTGAAGAAAAGATGAGCCTTTTGATGCTATGGGAGTATCCTGGTCTGATGGAGTACTTTCAGGTTGATGGGGATTCTCATTTTCTTCTCAGACGAGAGATGATATCACTGGTAATTCTTGAATTCAAGGTATTACATCCCCTGTATCTGATTGTATTCATAGAGTTGAAACAGAATCATTATTCTCATCTCTTTTTATTTCAGTCATTTTCTCTTCAGAATGAATTTCATACGTATATTTTTCATTATTCTTTGTAGCATTATACTCTACTAAAATTCCTTTTGTATGAAAGATTCAAAAAGTAATTGTATGAAAAAAGAGTACGCATGAATATACAATTGGGAGAGGGGATTGATTATGATCTTTGATAGCAATAAGACCTAAAAATACTGGAAAAAGGAGCAATGTTTGAAAAGGATTTCCAACACCAAAATACCATCCAAAGAAAATATGGAGCAGAGTAATAGTTATACCTTGTCCAATTGAAAAAAACCAAGGTGTATGTTTTCTCTGAAAAAATGTTGGAAGAAACAGAAGATTTATAATAGGTACATATATGAGCCAGACTGGAAGAAAAAGAGCATCAGATTGTATTTTTCATGTTATTTCTTCACGGCGTTTTTTTTCATTTTCCAGATATGTTTGGAATAATAACTTTTTTTCTCGTCAAAAAATAATACGAATAAAATCGGAAATATATACCATAAATGCTCGAAACATATCATCCGCCTCAAGAGAAGATGGAATCTTTTGAATTATTGGAAACTCAAGTACGCTTTCTAAAAGAAAAAGGGAAATACCAATAAATACAACTCAGGCAATGTAGGAAATAAGAATTATCATGGAAAAAATATTTCCAATTCAGAAGAGAAGTTGAGTAAGTAGAAAAAGTATGAGTACAATACTTCAAAGTTTTGCACCTGTTTTTGTATGAATGGAAGGATAATTTGCTGCAGTAAAGAGACCAATAAATGGAAGATATGATGAAATGATAAGCCCTTTTTCTCGTTCATCAATAATAGAAGACACTTGACTTGTTGTATCAATCTGTTTCATGGTAATTCATAGATTCATGAACCAACTATTTTTGAGTCATACATCTCACTCAACCTCCTTTCATTGGTACGCTCTATATGAACCAATAGTTATTTGAAATATAAGACTTCAGAAAAGTCCCCACATTACAATATCATGGGTAGAGACATTGAGAAATGGAATAATATTTAAAGACGTAGTATATCCAAATAGTGTTACTGAGGTTAAAAGCAGCGGCTTAATAAAAAACATATAAATTCCAATGATTCATAAATGAACTCACTGGATGATAGTTGCCTTTTTAGCATGATTTCTAACAAAAGAATCCTGAAAATGCTCATTCGATGAAGAAAGAAGCATAATCCATCCGAGAAAGAAATACGAGATCATACCATTAATTTGTGCCTGTTGATTATTCATATCAGAAAACATAATACTATAAGTGTACCAAAAATAGATGGTTTCTCAAAATATTTCGTATTTTCATAGGTTTTTCATATACTTCGAATGAAAATATTGATTCACACTATGTCTACTAAGAAAGTTTATACCAATACAATAGCTCAAATCGGAGGAAAGGTTATTACAGCGATTATATCTATCGGTTTAATCAAGATTCTTACGAATTATCTCGATATTTCTGGTTATGGACTCTATTCAAAAATATATAATTATCTTTCTATTTTTGCTGTCATTGCTGATCTCTGACTCTACACCATAACCGTTCGAGAAATATCGCACCATAAAAATGACAAAAAGATGGTGGATACGATAATCGGAAATGTACTTACCCTTCGAACCATTTTTGGAGGAGGAATTATACTATTATCTTTGATTATAGCACTCGTATTACCTGGTTATAGTTCTCTTTCTGCACTAATTGGAATATTTATCGTATCATGGTTTACACTCTTCGGATTGATTAATAGCTCTATTATGAGTCTATTACAGGCTTACTTACAAACTGAATTTAGTCTCATATCAACCACTATAGGAAAAATAACAACCTTCGGGCTTATTGCCTGAACAGCATATTGGTTTTTACCACATGATACCATGATGCAAAGTGAATCAGGGAAGATACTTGGATTTGCTCTTGTTATGCTGGCTGGATTGATGGGAAACATGATTATGACTCTCCTTACCTATATATATGCAAGTAAGATACATTCTATTCGATTTCGATTCGATAAGGACTATATTCGTCATATTCTTTGGATATCACTCCCATATGGAATAGCACTATTTCTCAATGTTATATTTTTCAAAATAGATATTATTCTTCTTTCCATTCTTGAGCCAAAAAATATAGCAGATACTTCTATCGCTCTCTACTCACTTCCTATGAAGATTGTAGAGGTAGGCATGATGTATGGAACTCTCTTTTTAAACTCGATGTTACCGCTCTTGACAGAAGCAATAAAGCAGAATTCAAATGAAAAAAACATTCTTGCAGAAAAGGCATATCGGATACTGCTATTATTTGGATTTGGATTAGCCACCTATCTTTTTACGTATGCAGATGAGGTAATTCACTTGATTGCAAATAAAGAATATTTTACAAATCCATTCTGAATATATACGAGTAAAGATGCCCTCCAGGTGGTTGTTTGGATTTTCTTTTTTTACTTTCTTTCATCACTCTTTACCTATATCCTTATAGCAGCAAATGAGCAACGAAAAATGATGTATATAAATTCTGGTATTGCAGGAGTAAATATCTTAGGAAATATACTTTTCATACCCATATATTCTTTTATTGGGTCAGCCTATGTTACGGTTATTACTCAGATACTTCTTCTTGTAATTACTTATTCTATTGCACGAAAATATATCCAAATTCGTATTATAACAGTATTTAGCTCACTCATTGTAAGTTGTTCATTGATTGCATATATATTGGGGACATATACTTCTGATTATTTCTGACAAAGCCCGCTCTCGCGAGCTATTATTGGCATCATTATCTTTATACTCTGTTATGTTCCATGATTCTATGGAATCATTCTATCTCATAAAAAATAATTTTTTAGAGATCACTCATGAGTGATCTTGCAATTTTTGGTAAAATAGTATTATCAAAACCTGCTCGATTGGCAAGAATAATAATTCATATCTGAGGATTATTTTTCCAGATAATAAAAGATGAAAATCCTGGGGTCGCACCAGTCTTGAGATATATAGGGGAATTTGTGTTTGCTCATTCAATAGTAAGTGCATAGCCAACCATCTTTGTATCATCAATTTTTACAAGAGGTTCCATCATGAGTTGTACGGTTTTATTAAATCATTCCTGATTTAATCATATAAGTACTGATAAAAATTTTAATAAATCATCCAAAATTCAATATTACTTATATTGCAAATTCTAGTGGTGAGATAAATGTTCAGGATTTACATCCTTGTCTAAAAAATGTAATAAATATGGATGTTAATTTAGCAGATGCAAAAGCTGTTGCACAAGTAGCAGATTTGGCATTTTTAGCACTTCCTCATAAAACAGCAATGGTTTTTGCTAAAGAGCTTTTAGCTTTAGGGATAAAGGTTATTGATTTAAGTGCTGATTATAGATTAAGTCTTGAAACTTATGAAAAACATTATTGTGAACATATCGATAAAGAACACATTAAAGATGCTGTTTATGGATTGCCTGAATATTTTAAAAATGATATTAAAACAGCAAAATTAATTGCAAATCCAGGATGTTATCCAACAGCTTCATTATTAGCTTTTGCTTCAATCTTAATGACATATTTTGGAGTAAACTTCTACTTATCTGGAATGCACTCATACGCTACAGGAGATCCTGTACCAATTCCTGATTGGGTTTATTATGTAATCACAATTGTTGTTATTACAATTGCACTAGCTTACAAAAATAGAAATCTAAAAGAGACTATCTAACAATAAGAGGAACTTTTGTTCCTCTTTTAAAATTCTTCTTCACTTTTTAAATCAAAGGAAATTTATGAATAATATAATTGAAATTTTTAAAGAAATAACTGCCATTCCACGATGTTCAGGAACTCACAAACCATTTATAAACCATATGCAAAACTTAGCAGAAAAACTTGGCTATTTATGTTTAGTAGATGAAACAAATAATATATTGTGTAAAAAATCAGATTCAAAAGCAAAATTAGCTTTTCAATCACACTATGACATTGTTTGTTT